>FZPS01000172.1_pt30 | contig 22481 bp, 20 predicted proteins | sample 1817821 | NCBI WGS metagenome assembly FZPS01 (sample SAMEA104158645, study PRJEB21678) | metagenome | place: Germany | collected 2015-04-21 | reverse complement strand
CCGTTTATGCACCTAAGGGTTATAATCGTACCAGTGTGGAATTGAAACGAACATTTCGGGTCCTGATAAACCCCCTCGGTTTCGGTTATAATCGTACCAGTGTGGAATTGAAACGCCAGTATCTGCCCGGGAAAGGCACCTTTACAAAAGGTTATAATCGTACCAGTGTGGAATTGAAACAAATATATTTCCTATCGTTTCTCCTACCCCTACTATGTTATAATCGCACCAGTGTGGAATTGAAACGTCGCTTTCCAAAATGGCCTGGGCAATCGTAAGTGAGTTATAATCGTACCAGTGTGGAATTGAAACGATATTGAACTGGCATGGGATACAGGGGCGGAGTTGGTTATAATCGTACCAGTGTGGAATTGGACTTATTTCCCTATATCAAGACAGCAACATAATCTGCAGTTACCAACTCATTAAATAAGAATTATGATAATCGTCTATGGTACAAAAAGAACGCCTCTGTGAATCAACATGGTTCACAGAGGCGTTAACTATTTTGTATTTATTGATTATCCTTAAGCCAGCTATAGGCAGTTGCGGCAAAAAGAGATGTGCCCAAATGTAAAATTCCTTCGTCGATATCAAATTTTGGGTGGTGATGGGGATATATTTCTCCGGTTTCTTTGGCCGACCCCAGCATAAAGAATGTGCCAGGGACTTCTTGTAAAAAGTAAGCCATATCCTCGCCGCCCATCGTGGGTTCAGCAAGTTCGATAATGTTCTGCCGACCTATAACCTCGGCTGCCACACCTATGAAATAGTCGGTGAATTGGTCATCGCAAACCAATGGAGGATAACCCCGGACATATTCAAAAGTACAGCTGCCCCGCATCCCTTCTGCTATTTTCGCAGCCAGCTCGCCTATCCTATTGGATATTCTCTGCCTATCCTCTTCATGGATGAACCTTGCCGTTCCTTCCATCTCAACCTTTTCAGGTATAATGTTATACGCAGTACCCCCGTGAAGCTTGCCTACCGTGATAACTGCCGGATGGGACGGCTTAAGCTCGCGGCTTATAAGGGTTTGAAGGGCCGAAACAACCTGGACACTGATGGCGATAGGATCGACTGTTACATCGGGCATTGCGCCATGTCCACCTTTTCCTTTGATGGTTAGCTTAAAACTATCCAGGCAGGCCATAATAGCGCCCCGGCCAACCCCTATCTGACCGTTGCCAACTTCTTTGAATATGTTGCCTATATGCAGACCGATTATAGCATCTACATCGGGGTCTTTCAGTGCCCCATCTTCAATCATCGGTTTTGCACCGCCCGGGCCTTCCTCTGCCGGCTGGAATATTATTTTGACTCGGCCGGGCAGTTCGTCTCTAATTTCCTGTAATATCTTCGCAGCACCTAAAGCCATTGCCGTATGTGCATCATGACCACAGGCATGCATTCTGCCTTTATGAATTGAAGCAAAGGGTAGCCCAGTTTCCTCCTCAACAGCCAATGCGTCAATATCTGCCCTAATACCGAATGTTTTGCCTTCATTTCTGCCTTCTATGACAGCTACTATACCATAACCCCCGACACCTTTTCTATACTTAATACCCATCAAATCAAGCTGACTTGTTATGAAACCGGCCGTCAAAGGCACATCATGGGCTACCTCGGGGATTTTATGAAGCTCTCTTCTCCAATTAATAATGTCACTTTCTATCTGTTTTGCATAATTCTTAATCCTATTAATCATTTTTCTTTCTCCTTTTACTTAATAATCCCGGCTTTGTAGAAAAAGCGGCTTATTATAATGGTGCCGAATACTGAAGCCAGTATTACCAACCATATTGGCGCCTTTAATACACCGAGAAGTATCAGAGGAATTGCCAGAGCAAAGGGTGCCAGTTTCGGTTGACGCATGGAAAACTGTCCGAATACTGCCCCGAATATCGCCGGCGCAGTATAATCCCTGAATGCTGTAGCAACTATCTCGGGCAATAGCCCAAGGATCCAGTTTCCAATAAAGGCTGCAAGGGTTACACCTATAAGGTTGACCACTATTGATCCGACAATACCCATCGTTCCGATAATCTCGGCTTCCCTTGTTCCCTCTTTTGCGCCAACGACTTCCTGGGCCATTGCAGAGCAAGGCAGCCTTAGGTTAGAAATATTACCGCTCAAAAATGACATATAGGTTCCTGCAAGTCCTAGAATTGGATAATAGGAAATCGGTTCAACGATATAAAATGCACCAAAAACTGCTACGATTAGACCCCATGCTTTTAAAGCAGTAGCGAGGTTTATCATAATTCCATATTTAATATACAGGTATATCAAAGGGATAAAGCTTAGTGCACTTGCTATCAGCATTGTAATCATACCTATTTTTATTACAGGCTTTTTCCATAAAAGCTCATAACTATCCGTATTCATCACATCAGAGCCGGATTTTTTTAAATTTTTATCAGCACTCATTTCAACACCTCCCTTTTGTTAGGTTAATAGTATCGCGACGGTCATTCCGGCTAGCATTGCGAGACCCAAAGTGTATTCTTTAATTGCAGGTACTTTCTTTGCTATCCGCAGTAATAGAACCATAAATATTCCGCCTGCAACAGCAGCGATGAGCGGTCCGCCCCTTTGGATTATATTCCTGCTATTGAGATACCCGAAAACTCCGATCATGGCTGCGCTGGACAGTATACCCAGCCAAACGGTGTTCCCTTCCGAAACCTTTTCACGTAAATCCTCAAGCTTATGGGCAAACAGGCCTACCAACAACAACCAGCCCACACCGTTAATAGCCATAGTCCACCATGAACTTGCCATTGCATACAGGTCATAGCCCTCTCCGCCGAACGGGACACCTACCGCATCAGCCCCAACCTGAGCTGCCGTGAGTTCGGTAGGTGCAGCGCCTATTACCGCCAGGCGCATCCACGCCATAGGTGCCCCAATCACCGACATAAGGCCCACCATTATAATAAATATAGCTATTACCGGGCCTATGGCCGTCACCGCCCCGGTTTTGAATGCTTGTTTCAACTGGCTTTCGGTTACGCCAACGGTCTTTGCCGCTACAAAAAGCTGTTTGTAATAGAGCATTGCCTGGATTAGTGTCAGAATAACTATAAAACTGCAAGTTATCCATACACCGAATTCGTTAGCTACCTGAAGGACCAATTCCATTAATAGCACCTCCTGACAATATTTGAATTTGATTATAAATCCTAATTAAAAATTCACTACCCTCCTTTCATTTTTTATTCTGCCATTTTTATAACTGTCCCCAGCAATACATCGCAGCCTTTCTTAATATCCTCATATCGGGTGTACTCCTCGGGGACATGGCTTCTGCCGTTGATACTGGGTACAAAGATCATACCCACAGGTACAATGTCTGCCAACATACACGCATCATGGACTGCACCGCTGTTCATTCTCATGTAGCTGTACCCTTTTTCTTTAACGGTGTCCTCAATTGCCTTCACAACATCTGCCGATAAAACTACCGGCTCCGATTGACCAATTATTTGGAACTCATAATCAAGCCTGCGGGCTTTAGCAATCTGCTTAATTTCCTTTTCCAGCTCGGATATTATAATATCTATGCCTTCGGACTTTACGTCCCTTACATCTACTGAAATGGCCACTTCTCCGGGGATTACATTCGGCACATTTGGCAAACAGCTTATCCGGCCTACGGTTGCAACGGTCGAAGGGTATGCTTTTTCCTTTGCCAGTTTCTCTATAAACATAATAGCCTCCCCGGCTGCCACCATAGGGTCTTGCCTTAAGCCCATCGGAGTTGCACCGGCATGGTTTGCTACTCCACGGAATACCATTCTTAGAGTTTTCATACCTGCGATTGCCTCTACTATTCCGATTGACAGTTCCGCCTTATCAAGAACGACGCTTTGCTCAATATGAAGCTCGATCATGCATTTTATTTCACTTGGTTTAAAGCCCATGGCGGAATAATTGTTGATACCCAGGCCGAATTCTTTTATTACCTGGTACGCTGTCTTTCCATCACTGTTTTTAAGTTTTTTCAGGTCATCGACGGTATATCGTCCGACCATAAACTTACTGCCTAACAGCGTCGAGCCGAAATTGGAGCCTTCCTCTTCAGCAAAGATCACCAGTTCTATAGGATTGTTTGTTTTTATATTCTGTTCTTTTATGACCCTGATGGCTTCTAAAGCGCCTACCACACCCAAAACACCGTCAAACCTGCCGCCATTACGAACGCTGTCTATATGGGAACCGGTCATTACCACAGGGCCATCCTTGTTATTGCCCTCCAGTCGGGCTCTAATATTGCCTACGGCATCAACCCTGATTTCCAAGCCTAACTCCTTTATCTCATTCATCAGGTAATCCCTTGCCTGTTTATCTTGCTGGCTGTACGAAAATCGGGTTACGCCATTACCGGGTGTAGCGTTGAACCTTGAAAGAGTTTCAATATCCCTTTGTATTCTTTCTAGGTTTACCCCTCCACGGAAATACCTCCTTTGCGTTGTTTTTAGCAGCATAACTACTATTATGCAAACGGCATACCAAATCCAAAAAATGCTTCCCGTTGATAAAACCCTTTAATATACAGGCTTTTTTCTAATACGACCTTAAAAACAAGGAGGACATGATGATTTTTTTCATCATGTCCCTGGTTTTTTACCATCGTGTAAAACCGTTATAATATTAATATAAGTTCAGGTCTTTTATTTTCTTGATCTTTTTGGCCACGGTTGACTGGTCTACCTCTAGGACCTCCGCAATCTTTCTTGTAGTTTTATACTGCTTATATGCCTTCATCAACATTTCCGCTTCGACTAGTTCTTTAGCCTTTTTTAATGGTATTATTTCATCATATCCCAGTATGCCTTCACAAGGGCTTAATAGATCTACAAGGTCACCGGTTTCAATTACCGGATTTTCGGATGTAATAATCAGCCTTTCTATCAGATTCTCCAACTCCCTGATGTTGCCCGGCCAGCTATATTTTTTTAATAATTCAACTGCATCTGCAGATATTTCTTTTTCAATGCCGTATTTTCTTATATACTTTGACATCAAATGCTTCGTTATTGTTGGAATATCCTCTTTACGCTCCCTAAGGGGCGGTATCTCTATAGGGATCACGCTCAAGCGATAATAAAGGTCTTCCCTGAACTTTCCTTTCTTGACCATGTCCTTCAAATCCTTGTTGGAAGCTGCAATAAACCTGATATTGGTTCTTATGGCTGTTAAACCGCCTATCCTGTAAAACTCTTTCTCATGTATTACATTGAGCAGTTTTACTTGTAGATGCAACGGCATCTCGGCAATCTCGTCAAATAATATTGTACCCCCGTTGGCAACCTCCAGAAGGCCCTTTTTGCCGCTCTTGCTGGCGCCGGTAAATGATCCTTCCTCATACCCAAAAAGCTCGGACTCCAATAGGGTTTCCGGTATTGCGCCGCAATTGACCCGGATGAATGCGTGTTCCTTCCTTGGGCTTAATTCATGGATGATTTTAGCCAAAAGGCTCTTGCCAACCCCGGTTTCTCCCAATAACAGTACAGTGGCGTCGGTCCTTGCTATCTGTTTTATCAACTTTATTACTCGGGCCATTTTTGCACTGTTTGTAAGTATAAACATATTCTCTTCAGCCTTTTTTTCAATATATTCCTCCTGTAGCCAGTGAAAAAGCTCTTTGGTGGCCTGGACATAATTTGAAAAAGCCTTCGTATTCGTTACATCCCGTGAAAAGTTTACAATCCTATATAACTTGCCCCTTTCATCAAATATCGGGAACCCCACCACTACAAGCCGTTTTGATGCTGCCGTTGTCTGGATTAGGCTACTCTGTTGTCTGCTTTCCAAAACCCGCACAGTTATAGATTTGTCAAATATACCCTCTGATTCCAGCTTTCTTGCGTTTATCCCAAGCATATCCTTTTCGGAAATGCCAAAAATCTTTTCTGCGGGCTTACTAATCTTAAGAAAGTTGCCCTCACCGTCAGTAACTGTAATCTGGTCAAATATTTCTTTGATCATTGCTTCAAATTCATTATAAGCATGTTGGAATGGTATGGCCACAACTAAGCCCTCCTCATTAACATAAACACTTAACCAGCCTTATCAGGAAGGATGTCAATTTCAAGCCTATCGATTATGTCATCTTTTCCCCGTAATGGGTGAAATACTAAAGTTTAACCGTGGAGTGAAAGCACTTTCTTAAGTGAAATGAACAACCGTTATGTCGTTGGATTTCAGTTTCATTATTTAACTACTATGCCATTAATAAAAATCCTTCTTTTTAGTTACCGGGTACGCTCTGGATTTCTAATAAGATTATCGTTTATTTTATTTTCATTGATCCTATAATGCACGTTATTCTTGTAAAAAGACCGGTTATAATCGGACTAGTGTGGAATTAAAGCCCGGCAAATAAAAAAAGGCAGCATACATATTTGTGCCGCCATTAACCGCTCACGCTACTTACTAATCCTTACCACCTGTGCGCCGTTGGCTTTTACCAGCTCGGCGGGGGTAATTTTTATCAGCGAATACTCCGACCCGCCGCCGGTGTAGACGTATTCCTTTTCCATTACCCTTTGGTCCACCAGGTACCGGGCATTGTAGGAAAATGAAGGTACCCCGCCGCAGGGGTATCCCGTTTTTTCGAGGATTTCCTCCACCGATGCGGGCCGCGGCGGTGCGATACCCAAGGCCTGTCCCACTTTTTTTGTGCTCACCCGGTCCTCCCCCTTGACAATGGCCACGATAAGGCTGCCCGAATCGTCTACTAGGCATATATTCTTCACAAGGTCCTCCGGCGAGGCGCCCACCGCATCGGCGGCCTCCTGCACCGAGTGGCAGGACTTTTCAAACACCATGTGCTCCGCCTTGATGCCCCTTTGGACTATGTAATCGTACAGTTTCCTGTCGTACTGGTTCAATTTGCATATACCACCTTTCCATGGATACATTGTTACATAGATTATATAGGCTGGCGGAGCTTTGTTCAAGGGCAGGTGGCGGAGGCGGGCGGCGGTCCGCAGTGGGAAATAGCGGGCTGCAGTGGGTTGCAGCGGCGGCGGGCGGCGGGCGGGAGCCATTGTGGGTGGCGGGTGTGATTGACTGCAGCAGGCGATGGCACTTGTATTTTTCCATTCATCTCCTGCGCACTATTAAGGTATAATAATAGATGTCAGGGCTTAAACCGGCGCATGAAATATGTCAACGATGACGAATAGTCCTGCAGTGTACCGGCGCCGGTGGCAGGTTTTAATAATCCGGACTAAAGGGGGCGATGACCTTGAGCAAGATTGCGTTTAAAGTAAGTATTACTCCGGCGGAGGCGCTGGAGCAAGTGAAAAAGTACCAAACCAGCGCGGGGTCGGATTTGATTCACGAGGAACTGTACGACCTGGGGGAGGACAGGGCCATTGGAACGCTGGTGTTCCAGAAGTATTATTTCAGGGCCGGAAACAGGGCTGCGCTGGTGGTTATCGCAGATAACCTAAAGGGTTACAGCGAGGTAAGAGCCATTGCAACCGGCAGTTCCCAGAGCGTCTTGTTCAATTTCGACTGGGGCGCCGCCGATGATTATTCTGGCAGCGTCAGGGAGGCGCTGAAAGCACACGTACTGGAGGAATAAACGGCTTGGGTGACAAACACGGCACGAACGACAAACACGAAACAGGATGCCTTATAATCCACGGGTTTGGCGGAAACTATGACGAGGTAAGCCCGCTGGTGAACCGCCTCAAAAAGACGGGGTACAAGGTGGTGTGCCCCGCCCTTGCGGGCCATACCGGGAGGCGCTTTGACCTAAGAAAGGCAAGGTATACCGATTGGATTTCATCGGCGGAGCGGGGTCTTTTGGACCTTACATCCCGCTGCCGGTCGGTCTATATCATTGGCTTTTCCATGGGCGGCCTTATAGCCTTCAACCTTGCGTTAAAGCACCCGGTGGCGGGCATCGTTACCATAAACACGCCCATTTATTACTGGGACGTTGGCAAAATCCTTTCAAACATTGTTAGGGGCTTAACCGGCGGCGGCTCCGCACCAATACGGCGCTACCTCAGGGCTGTAGTGAAGTTTCCCCTCAGGGCGCTTATTAGCTTCCGTATGCTTCTTACCCACACCAAACCGCTTGTTAACGACATAACATGCCCGGTGCTGGTAACCCAGGGGCTGGACGATGATACCACCAGGAGGGGCAGCGCCCGGTACATCTTCGAAAGCGTAAGCTCCGAGGTAAAGCGCATTAAATACTACCAAAACGCCGGACACCTTATGCTGCACAGCCCCGCTGCCGGCGAAGTAATCCGCGACATAGAAGGGTTCCTTGAAGGGACAAATTAAGGCCGCGGCGAAGTCTCTATCCAATACTTGCTCCCATCGGTGGTAATCACAATATTTCCCGAAATGTCGGTGCGGTAAATGGACACGCCCCTTCTTTCAAGCTCCGCGATTGTATCTACGTTCTGCCCGTGGTCTTCACCGCATTTTTCGCACGGGCCGCAAGATATAACCGCCACCTTGGGGTTTACCTTGTCCAGGAAAGTAGGGCAGGACGAGCTGCGGCTGCCGTGATGGGCCACCTTCAGCACATCCACTTCGGAGAATTTGTTCAAGTTGCGCACCTCCGCATTCCGGCACATATCCCCGGTAAAAAGGAAGCTCACGTCGCCAAAGGTAAGTTGGGATACCACCGAGTTGTCGTTTATGTTGGGGTAATTATCCCCGGTCTCGATTATCCTGAAGGTAATCCCCGGGGCCAGGTTAAATTTCATGTCTTCGTCCTCCAGGAAAAGACAGCCTTCCCGTTCCACCGCCCGCATATAGTCCTGGTAAATTCCAAAGCTGGACGAGATACCGCTGTCTATGACCGCCTTCACCTCGAAGGCCTCCAGGACATCGTCAAGGCCTCCCACGTGGTCCAGGTGGGGGTGGGTGGCGATCATAAGCTCGATGTCATCGGTGCCAAGCCCCTTGAGGTATTCCACTATATAAGGGCCGTCCTCGTCGTTGCCGCCGTCGATAATTATGTCGATATCCCCGACGTCTATGAATATGCAGTCGGCGTTATCCACCGACAGGAAATGCACCGATACCTGTTCTACGGCGGCGTATTGGGCATCAAAAATCTCCTGTACCAATTGCTCTCCGTCGCCGCTGTGGTAGAAGCTTTTTTCGGTTATCCAGAAGGGTTGAAAAATCATTGAAATAAAGGCGATGAAAAGAAATGCAGCGCCTGCGAGGAGGAGGGCTATTATACTAATGATTGTGATACTTCGGGCCCTGCTTCCAAACATGATAAAGCACTCCCAGGCAATCATTGGGGAAGGACGTTTATGCAACTTTATAAGGACATTTGAACGGCGTTATATTGACAAATTTTTGTCATCCCTCTTAATGTATACTTCTACACGGATTACGTTATTCCTTTAACAAATTCATATTATTTTGTGGCAGGTTTGGATGAAAAACCCCTGCAGGGTCTTGTTAAATCAATACCCCTGTTTCCCCGGTTTATTACATATGTACTATTTTAAATTACTTTTGAAAAAACTGTCATTCATATACGGTAAGATTACGGGGGCAATTTCAAATTACCTGAAGGATTTTTCAATTTTGCGTAGAATACTAATAAATATCCAAATAAAGTAATCACAGGAAATATTACACATGACGACAATTTGTCGCAGAATAAACAATTAAATATGAAAAAAGTACAGATTGTGCAGGAGGACACTCACTGGGCTTGATACAGGTGGGTCCTTTTGCGCCTGTAAGCATGGTTGTTGTCAAGGGGGGAGGGGGATGCATTATAAATACTTGCAATAGCATTGCTGCACAGGTTAAACGTGAGTTTACCGGCAGGTACAAGGAGGTATGCTGTTTATGAGTTGGTCTAAGTGGGGGATTTATTCTAAAAAGCTTACTGTCTGTGTGCTGGTTCTTGCATTAATCCTTAGCAGTGGTTTTAACAGCTTCACGGTTTATGCTGATAATGCCGCTAATGGCCAGGGTAAAGGGTTTAGTGACATTGAAGGCCACTGGGCTAAAGAACAGATAGAGGACTGGAGCGGGAAGGGCCTTGTCTCGGGTTATGATGACGGCACTTTCAAACCCGAGCGGGGTGTTACCAGGGCGGAGACGGTGGCGCTTCTTAGCAAAGCGGTGGGCACGCTGTACAATGCCCAGGGGGTTTATGGACCGGAAGAGGGAAAGCAAACGATAGCAGGCAACGTAACGGTAAGTGTTTCGGGTGTAACGCTCAAAAACCTGGTAATTGAAGGTGACTTATTCCTTACTGCCGGTATCGGGGACGGCGATTTTGAAGCCGACGGTGTAGTGGTTAAGGGAAGGACGGTAGTCAGCGGCGGCGGCGAGGAAAGCGTGGTATTTAACAATACGTCGCTGGAGGAAGTAATAGTCTATGTAGTGGATGGTAAGGTGAGAATTGTCGCTAAAGGCGATACCGATATAGGTAAAGTGGTGCTTGAATCCGGTGCCCACCTGCAGGAGGAGGGCCTGACCGGTGACGGTTTTGGCGATGTGCAGGTGCTGGTGCTAAAGCCCGGTGAGAGCATTGAACTGGAAGGGGACTTTGACAGGGTAGAAATTGAGACTGCTGTGGAGGTTAGCATAACAGGCGATACACGTATAGGTGAATTGGAAGTGTCCGAAGGAGCGAAAGGGACTAAGATAGACACGGGCAAGGACACAGTGATAGAAAACCTTACCTTGAATGCCGGTACCGACGTAACCGGCCAGGGGACCATTAAAACCGCCAATGTAAACACCGACGACTACAGCTTTGAAAAGGAACCGGAAAAGAAGGTAGTGGACGGTGAAGAGGTAAAGGAGGAAAAGAAAACCTCCGGTGGCGGTGGAGGTGGCGGAGGCGGAAAAGAGGTACCAGTAAGTGCTATTAGTGTGGAAGGTGTGGCTAAAGTTGGAGAAACACTGACAGCAAAAGTAACACCATCTGGAGCTACAGTTAATTATCAGTGGATGAGGGCTGATAATGGAGAAACTTGGGATGATATTGCTGATGCAACAAACAAGACTTATGAACTTGTTGCTGACGATGTAGGCAATTACATTAAAGTAAAGGCAACAGGAACAGGTAACTATAAAGGAACGGTGGAAAGCGAGCCGGTAGGGCCGGTAGAGGCGGCTGAAGAAGCACCTGTAGTAGAAGTAACAAGAAAAGCAGCTCCAACCCAAGATCCTGGGAATACAGGTGGGGATCTTGAGTATAACTTTGCAGATGCAGATGGCACATTAACAATCAGCGGAACGATAGCAGATATTCCTGAATCAACAAATCCAGCTGGTGTAACAGCAAAATGGATCGGCGTGAACATTCCTAAACCGACAACAGATGTGGCTGATGCAGGAACAATTCATCTGACCATTAAAGAAGAAGGTAAAGAACCTGTTGTTCATGAGAGCGTAAGCTATGGTGAAGGCGACCCATTCTTGTACTACTTTGGCGCTCAAGCAGGCGGTAGAAGCATAACTCTAGAGATAGTCTGGAATGGAAAGCACAAAGAGACTTTAGTAATTGAATATGTAGATACAACTGAGCCTGAGCCGGAAGTAAAAGGCAGCATAGCAAGAGATCCTGGTAACACAGGTGGTAAAGACCTAACTGTAACCGTTGATGGCGAAACCATTACCTTTGACGGAAACATTGAATGGTATCCGGTAGATGAGAGCGTGGGCAGAAATGAAGCCGGTAACCGCGTAGGTGTCGAGATCACCGCACCGGAAGGCTTTGACGCCTCTGGAGCCGTTGTGACAATCGGAGATGACACTTACGAAAACCTGTTTACCGCTGAGAAGAACTACTTCTGGTGGTATCCGCTGGTGACTGAAGCTGGAGAGACATTTACTGCGACAGTGGAATGGAACTCAGCTTCAACCCAGGTGTTTACCGTAAAGATAGCTGATACAGCAACACTAGAGAAAGCACCTGTAGCAGATGAAGCTCTGGCCGCAGTGAATAATTACTTGACACCAGAGCGCTACGTCTACGCTGACGCACCTGAAGCCTTGGAAGAACATCTAGCCGTACTTGGTCTGGATGTAGGTGAAGACAGCGACTATGCAGCTCTTGATAAGACTGCTACCGGCGGTAAGAACAGAAAGGCAGCCGTATTTTACGACCTGAACAACAACAAACCGGCTGAAGGTTATGACCTGGCAACCTTGACAGATTACTTTAACGACATGGTAGCCACCAGACTGGTAACCGAAGAATCAATGGATTTGGTAAACAATGCCGAGAATACTGAAGCCCTTAACGGTATCTCCTTTGTGACCATGCTGCTGGATAGGTTCAGGGCTGTAAGCTACGCGACCCATTCAGACATACCGGTTGAGACTAAGATAGCTACACTGCAGGGACTGGTAGACAGGTACAATGGATTAGAAAGCGATGAAGATCGGGAATTAGTATTACAGAAACTGCTGGAGAAGAGACCTACAGATGGTTATGCCAGATCCCAGGCGACAACTGATGCACTTGCAGAAGCTTTGACCGAGGTTGAAGAGGAGCAAGCAGTCCTGTTGGAAAGAGTTAACGCATCTCAATTGAGAATAACAGAAGCAAATCAAGCAGAATATACCATAGGAGAGCTGTTGGTCGAAGAATTTGGGCTCACTGCTACAGGAGACCGCTTAACTGAGATTATATCCATCTTCTGGTTTGACAACTATCACTACCAAAACAAGTTCACCTTTGCTTCTATAGGAGCCGTGAAAACAGCCTTAAATGCAGCAGTAGCGGAACATGACAAGATTGTCGCAACCTTCCAGGGAACAGGAGGCTATCCTACCAATGCAGAAGCAGTAGAAAGTTTCCTCAGTTCTGCACTCAGGTTGGCTAAGACTTCGGCAGGTTACAATCCCGACACCTGGCTTGCGCAGGAAATTGAGGAGTTAGCTAAATTTAGCGACTCTGTTACTGCAGGGGAAACCGGTGCGACGATTGATGAGCCGCTGAAAACTGCAGTCAACAACATAGAGAATGATACGACAATCGACACACTGGCGGAATTCTTTGCGGCATTCCAAGCAGCCTTAGCACAGTAGAAAAACTATCGCCATTGACCTGATTAGATAGTATTGAGAACAAAAAGCGCACTAATGCGCAAATCGGATTTACAACATGAAAAAAGGGTTTCGCTTGGTGAACTTGTCAACACAAAGTAGACGGTACTAAAAGAGTGTCACGTTAGAAAGAAACCCCGTGGGAAAGCAGCTAATATAGCTCTCTCACGGGGCTTTTTCTTTAGTAAACCTTGGGAGCAATCAAGTTCTTAAGGGGATGAGGGGTTCTTCTTGCAGAACTTTCAGCGATAAAAATATGTTATAGTTTACCTATAAAGTAAATCAATCCTTTATTTATTGGGCAGTGAACTGTGAGCAAAAGAAACATTCAAGGGGGTGAAAAATGTGATTGATACATTTAATGAGCATTTTTTGAAATGGGTTAATAGCGCATGCGGTGAATGGAGTTATCCTGAGCCTTCCAAAGCTTATTATGAAAAAGTGAACAAAAGAATACCTGAAGGTGTAAGAACCCTAATTGGTGAAGGAATTAAGCAAGACATTATACTCACTCATGGCCATAAATTTTTATTAAAAGGACTTACTCCAAATAAAGGCCCTTACAGCTGGTTTAGCAAAAATGATTCTGTCCGGGAGCCCAATCCGAACTGGGAGTACTATATCCAGGTTGCCCTCTATGCCCAACTTTATTTTGCAGCTAAATCAAAAGAGCTGACACTCACTTTTGAAGACGACCTTATGGATCTGGCACTGTATAATGGAAACAAGCTTTTAGTGTGTATTGAAGTAAAAGAAAAAGCCGACCATATTCAGAAATTGATTTCAGGAATAAAAAAATACCAAAATGGAGTAGATTTTGTTTCTCCGGATAGGGGTAATGACCCTTTGCGTAAGGCGAAATACATAATAAGTAGAAAGCCGGAATATTTTTGTGGATATTCCATAGGTGCAAGGTTTGACTTTAGAGTAGTATTTATAAATAGCAATTCATTTAGATTGGAGAGAGACATAATTCCCTGGATGTAATGTTTTACCCCAAATAGGTCAAACTAGTTTTTAGTTCAATAATAATGATTTCCTCTTGTTTATTGCATAATATAAATGGACAAAGTTGCAAAAGGAATTCCCCACTTTTGCAACAGTAAATTCCCCATAATTGCAGAAAGGTCATTGCAGGCACCACACCCAAATAATATCCTTGTAGTTGAGAGACCTAATCGAGTACAAGGAGGACTGGAGGATGCTAACAATGACCCAAGTTAAGGATATCAGAAAAATGTACTTTGAGGAAGGGAAAAATATTAGTGAAATTGCTCGAGATACTGGCCATGACCGTAAGACAGTAAGGGGGTATCTTGACAAAGACAATTGGAATGAAGAGCTGCCAAAAGTAAAGAAAGAAGCTACATTTCCCAAGCTTGACCCATACAAGCAGGATATCGATACCTGGCTTACCGAGGATAAGAAAGCCAGGCGAAAGCAAAGGCACACAGCAAAACGCGTATACGACCGGCTGGTAAAGAAGTACAAGGATGACTTCAACTGTTCTTACAGAACCGTTGCGGGGTATGTAGCGTGAGGAATTTAAAGTTGCAAAAAACACCCGGGTGGGAACGCTAAACTTGCGCATACCCCGCCAACGGTATGAGGAGTTTAGCACCGAACTTTTTGAGCGTTACCAGCGCAGCGAACAGGCTTTGTTACTTGCAATGATGGAGATGGTGGTTAACGGCGTTTCAACCCGTAAGATAGAAAATATTACAGAGGAACTCTGTGGCAAGAAGTTTTCAAAGTCCACTGTTTCTGCCCTTTGTAAGAGGCTCGACCCCATAATCAACGCTTTTAGAACAAGACCATTAAAAAATCATTATCCGTTTCTAATAGTAGATGCTCTATATCTAAAGGTTCGGGAAGATGGCCGTGTGAAGTCTAAGGGGCTCCTTATTGCTGTGGATATCAATGAACAAGGTTACTGCGAAATAATCGGTTTTCAGGTGTCTAACACAGAAAGCGAAAGCAGTTGGGGAGAGTTCTTTTTATCCCTTAAGGAAAGGGGTTTAAAAGATGTCCACCTAGTTACCTCTGATAACCATAAGGGGCTCGTTAACGCTGTAAAAAGGCATTTCCAGGGTGCAACCTGGCAGAGGTGCCAAACACATTTTTCAAGGAACATGCTGGATAATGCTCCCAAAGCACTGCAACCGGAAATCAAGGAAGACCTTCGGAAGCTATATGAAGCTGTTGATCTGGAAAGTAGCAAGAAAGTGAAAGACCAGATCATAGATAAATATGAAACAAAAGCATCAAAGGCTGCTACTTTGTTAGACGATGCTTTTGATGATATTACTGCGGTCCTGGCGATTCCATTAAAGTATCTAAAGCGACTACGCACCACCAATGGTGTAGAGCGGCTTAACCAGGAAGTAAGGCGCCGGGAGCGTGTTATACGCATATTTCCCAATGAAGCGTCAGTAATACGGTTAATGGGCGCCCTGCTGATGGAGCAGGATGAAAAATGGCAAACGGGGCGCAAATACTTTGACATGGGCCTGTATTATCAAGCTATGAAAAAAGGTCCGAAAGACACAGCTGCCGCATAATGACGCATTTATTCCACGGTCCGTGTTGACAGTGAGCCTCTGGCCGCATGGCTTCCGGCACCACGGGCAGGCCCCCTGTTACGTCTACTTATCATAGGTTTTATGGGCGACTTATGCTACCGGGTGCCCTTATTAAGATTGCCTTATGTTTGGGAGCTGCCAGGCCATTTAGCCTACCATGCGGCCCTCTCACCGTATAGCCCGGCTTTCGCGGCATAAACGCTTATATTAAGCCTAGACCGTAGGCTTACAAAAATGTTGCCGAGGAAATTACACATAAATATGGGCTTGACAGGCTAAAGGCGATATTTACATATAGGTTATTACAGACATTGATTTAGATAAAAGGAGGAGAACTATATTGGAAGAAAGAAAACGTTTTGGAGAGTGGCTAGAGATTATCGCCCTGGTTTTATACGAAGCTGGTAAGCCTCTTTACAACAAAGAAATTGAGCAAAACCAAATAGTTCGGCGATACATTAGTGAAAGTGGAAAGAAACTAAGAAGGTTGTCTGGGATAATAAGTAAGACATTGAACACACATTCAGAACAGGGCATTTCGAATGATAAAGGCAGGCGTGAACCATACATATTCGGGAAGGACAGACATGGAAGATGGTTCTTGAACGAGCAAGGAAGGCAAATGGTAAAGAAGGGCAGAGGTCATTACGGGTGATGCATATAATTTGCTGACCAGTCGCTACATTCACTTAAATTCGCTCAAGGCCGGGATGGTTGAATGGTTACTTGACTAACCTTGGAGCAGTTATGATATTTACATGGGGAAAAGGCAAAGCATTTTGTTGATGAATTCAAAATATTGCAGTATTTCAAAGAGTACAGCAGGTACCTGTACCGCCAATATATAGACAATGGTACTACCACCACGGTACCAGGTATCGCCCTAAATTTGTCGAAATTAGCCCGCAAGGGCTTTTTTATTTTACCGTATCCGTTGAGTGTTTTCAAAATGATAATATAATAGTGACGGCGTAAATGATACGTTAGTTTTTAAAAATGTAATAATTGGTACACAAAATATTGCAATATATGTATCAATAGTGTATAATTTTCATATATTAATTGTAAAGGGGTAAGCGGGAATTGGGCTACACAGAAAGAAAGACAAAAAAGCATACGAATTTTACTCCTGAGGATATAAAAAGGTATCTTAACAGATTCAAAAAGGCTGTAATGGATGGCAAGTACACAATTTCAATGAATATTAATAGACAAGAGAACAAAAAGTTTATCGAAGATTATAAAATCACTGCCAAAAAAGAAAAGGAAATATTGCTAGGCATCGAGTATGATGATTTTTGCTATGCTGTAGATAATGATAATGAGGAATATGCCCATGAGATGCTATACATATTTTGCAAACGTCATGAATTAGACCATTGGGGCTCTTTTGAGCCTGTTGATATATACATAAAGATTAATATGACCCAAACAAGAGGAGGAGACGATTTTGTTATTGTAATTTCTTTTCATAAGAGGAATAAGCTTATTGGATATTTGTTCAAATAGTTTGAAGGCTGGGTCACTAAAATGATAATATAAGTGCACAGAAAAAAGGGGAGGTATAAAGGGTGAAAGGGTTTTGTGAAAAATGCCATGATATGGTTGAATATTCTATCAGGGAGGTAAAGAAACAAAAAGAAATAAAAGGCAGGAGTATTGAGTATACAGCCAAAGAAGCATATTGCAATGAATGCGGGAACGAGATATTCGTATCTGATATTCGTGATCATAATCTGGCCGCACTTGATGAGGCCTATAGAGAAAAAGAAGGATTGATTAGCGTACCGGAGATTCAACTTATACTGGATAGGTACAATATTGGTAAAAGGCCTTTGTCTCTTTTATTAGGCTGGGGAGAAGGGACATTAACCAGATACTTGGACGGAGATATTCCTACGAGGCAATATTCAGATACTCTTAAAAGGCTCCTTGATGATTCAGAATACATGAAGGAGGTATTGGAGCAAAATAAGGATAGAATTACTGATGTTGCGTATAGACGGGTAAATGACGCATTGCAGAATAATGGGATGGGAGCAAAATATCATATTGAGTCGAAAGAGAAGATAGATCATGTCGCAAAATATTTGTTATTAAACACCGTGGAGGTCACACCTATGGCCTTGCAAAAGTTATTGTATTATTCCCAGGGCTTCTTTAAGGCTTTTACTGAGGAATACTTATTCAATAACGATTGCGAAGCCTGGATACACGGGCCGGTTTATAGAAACATATACTATAAATATAAAAATCACGGATATAACCCGATTGAAGAAGAGGATTATGAATATGGGGATATCCGGTTAACAGTGATAGAAAAAGAACTTCTGGATAGCGTTGTTAGATGCTTTGGCTGCTATAGTGGAAAGGTTTTGGAAAAGATGACTCATTCGGAGGAACCATGGAGGATTACCAGGGCAGGATTGGATGACAATGAGGGTTCCAATCGGATCATAGAGAAAGAACTAATTGGGGGGTACTTTAAAAAAATCAAATCCAGATATGGTATGTTAAACATTTCAGACATAAGAGATTATAGCACCGACCTTTTTTGCAAACTTTTCTAAATGGTACCTGGTACCGCCCGAAGTTTGTCGGGTATCGCCTGGGTTTTGTCAAAAGGGATGGGTATCGATCACAGTACCCGTCCCTTTTTAACCAGAGTAAGCTTTTTATTAAGCCCTTCGGGGCTTTTTTATTTCACTGCATCCTCCGAGTAACGGTTGTTGGCGTTCCACAGCATGAACTCGTCTATGCCGTTTTCCTCAAGGGCCCTTATCTGGGCCTTTACCTGCTCCGGCCCGTATTTTATATATCCCTTGACCCAGGAGGCGGTGAAGTCCTGTATCCACGGCCTAATGATAGCCGGCGTTTCAATATTTTTATTTCTCGCCACCGAATCCTTTGCCGAATTATAAACCGTTTCGTAGGGGTACGCATCCGGCACCGGCAGCCCGTAGGTATGGTTGGCGTAGTGGCTGGGGTACATCATGGGGGATACGTAATCCACCACGTTGCTTACGGCTTCCCAGTACTGGCCCAGGGCCATGTCATCCGCAACCGAGCCCACCAGGCCGTAAATGTCCGCCGAGATGTATACACCCTTCGGTGAAAGTTCCTTGTAAGCGTACTTTAAGAAGTTCTGTATGGTTGCAGGTTTTGATTCCCCGGTCGTGTTCCGATAATCCAACTGCTTGTCAAGCTTTCCGCCATCGGAGGCGGGAAAGCGGACGTAATCAAACTGTATCTCGTTAAACCCGGCTTCTGCAGCTTCCTTTGACACCGCCACATTGTATTCCCAGAGCTCCCTGTCGTGGGGGGATGCCCAGATAAGGCCGTCCCTGTTGGTAAAGGGCCTGCCGTCCGACTTGTAGACTATTGCCCTGTCCTTGTGATGGCTTGTATAGGTCGGGTCCTTGAAAGCGACTATCCTGGCTATGGTGTATATACCATTGTCCTTCAGCTTTTTCATAAGCGCTCCAATGTCCTTGACGGTTGCCTTTTTGTTGGCATCGGGGCTGTATTTTTCCGCGGCCTTTGTCTTAAACAGCATGTAACCACTGTCGTCCTTTACGTCTATTACAAATGTATTAATACCCGTCCTGTTTGCCATTTCAATGAGCTGGTCAATCCTTTGGCCTCCGGCCGAGTAAATTGTCACATAGATTCCCTTTACCTTAACCCTCGGGTTGCCCGGGTGCTCGTCCACCTTGGGTTGGGGCGAGTAATCCAGTTCCCTCAGCGTTTCGTTCAGCAGTTCATACCTGTCCGCCACCGTGTACTCGGCTGCAATCCAGCCGTCCCCTTTATCTTCGCTGGTATCGGTGGAAATAAGGTACCACAGGGTGTTGTTTTCATCCGTTTTTGCATCCAGCACATTAACCGCCTCGCCCTTTATAGCCGAACCAACGACTGGGGATTCCTTGGAGGCGTCCTGCCGGATGTTCAGCTTACTGGCGCTGACGTAAAGGATGGATGAGTTGCCTGTGCCGTTTGTGCCGGTCTCGCTCTCGCCGGGGTTTTCGTCCTGGTTTTGCGGTTCTTCCGGCTCTTCTACGCTATTGTCGCCCTTATCGGAACCGCCCTCGTTCTGGCTTCCGCCGGCGGGCTGAAGTACCGGGAAAATGTCCCCGGGGGAGCAGGCTGACGCAAACACTGCCAGCATTAGGATGATTAATAAAAATATAAGACCTCTTGGTTTTCTCATATGTTGACCCCCTGTGGCTTTATAATTATGTCAACACGATTATATCATTATATTCGACAGCTTTCAGCAATTATTGTATATGTAAAATTATCCTTAATAAAAGGAGCTGCCGATATCCTTCCAGGATACAAGGGCCTTCCTATTGGCTTCATTATAAAGAAAAAAGCATGTACTTTTGACCGCCGATGAAACGGTAGGAAAGTAAAAAAGACCGGCTGTAACCGGCCCTTTGGTTATTTTTGGGTCTGTATAATTTTTGGTTCGTCCTGGTTTGGGCTGCTCGGCTGCTGTCCCTGTGGGTTTTGGCCCCCCGATTGATTATACATCGGGTTGTGTTCGGATAGATAGTTCAGCCTGCCGTTTAGCATCTGGATGTGACGCAGGGCGTCCTGCTGCATTTCTTGGAACATTTGCTTTGCCGCCGGGTCATCGGTGGACTCGGCGAACATTGCATAGGTACCCATTGCGGCCTGCTCGGCGGCAATGGCCTTTTCAAGGTCACTTTTTACGGTCATTTCAAGAGCCTCCTCTTTTTAAGCACTGGCTGCGCTGCATTTTCCCTCCTCTTTATTATCCCTTTTCCAATACAATAAAAAACGGGAAGTTGCCTGGCAAAATTGTGAAAATGGAGGTAAACTTGAGCCTTTGACGAATAGATTAGTAGAGGTGAGTGGAATGGATGGGATTAAGATACTTCACACCGGGGATTTGCACCTTGGCATGTCCTTTGCCCGGTCCAAGCTTCCCGCCGAAATAGGCAGGATAAGAAGGCAGGAGCTGTGGGAGACCTTTGACCGGATTATTGACACGGCAAAGGCGGAAGAAGTGGACCTTATGCTTATCGCCGGTGACATGTTTGAATACAATTACTGTACCGCGTCGGATATTAAAAGGATAAACGACCGGTTCGCGCGCATACCCGGTACCAGGGTTTTGATAGCGCCGGGAAACCATGACCCGGCCCTGCCGGATTCCCTGTACAATACCTGCCGGTGGCAGCCCAACGTACATATTTTCAGGACCAGCGATATATGTGCCCTGGAGCTGGAGGGACTTGGCACCACTGTATGGGGCCTGGGCTGGGACAGGGATTATATTGTGGACCCTCTCCTTGAGGGTTTCAAGGCTGCCGACGGCGGGATAAACATACTGCTTGTCCACGGTGAAGTGGTGCCGGAGGGGAATACTTCCGATTATTTGCCCATTTATTTGCGGCACCTTGCCGAGTGCGGCGCGGACTACGCCGCGCTGGGCCACGTGCACAAGGGCGGGGTGGTGGAACACGGCGGCAGGGGTACCGCAAGGTACTGCACCAGTCCCGAGCCCATTTCATTTAACGAGGACGGGGACCACGGCATATGCATAGGAACGGTGGGAAAAGGCTTTTGCGATGTAAAGTTCTTGCCCATCGCAAAGCGAAGGTTCATAACAAGAAGAATAAACCCCGACCCCGCGGGCGATGCCGCGGAGGTGCTGGGGCAAATGAAAGGGCACATAATGAAAGAGGGAGAAGAAAACCTTTATAGATTCCTCCTGGAGGGAGCCATGGACCCGGGGGCGGACCTTGATACCACTTACCTTGCACAGGCAGCGCAGGCCTTTCATGTGGAAGTGAAAAACAACACCTATATAGGTTACGACCTGGATGCAATAATGGAAGAGGGCCAAAACAGCATAATGGGAGCCTTTGCAGCAAGGATACTGGACCAGCTGGACCGGGAGGGCGATTTAAGAAGGCGGGCGGTCCTGGAGAGGGCCCTTTACATAGGCCTTGATGCATTAAACGGCAGGAAGGTGGTGGGCCGGTGAGAATCAAGGAACTTTATATAAAGGCCTTCGGCAAGTTTATAGACAGGGAGTTTAAGCTGGGGGACAACCTAAACATAATATACGGGCTCAACGAAACCGGCAAGTCAACCATCCACCGGTTTATAGAGGCCATGCTCTTTGGCTTTGTAAAGCCGGGGGTAAAAAGAAGGGTGCTGATGGAGGAGTACGACCGGTACCGTCCCTGGACCGGAGAACTTTACGGCGGAAGCCTTGTGTACCAGGCGGGCGGGCGGCTTTATAAAGTGGAGAGAAACCTCGAAAAAGGCCGGGAAAGCGTTAGGGTGTTTGACCATGTAACCGGCGAGGAGTTAACCCGGTCCTTTACATATGACAAGGCAAGGAGGGAGCTCCTGTTTGCCCGGGAGCATTTAGGGGTAAGCCACTCCTTTTTCAGGAACACCATAAGCGTAAGCCAGCTTGGCAGCAAAAGCGATGCGGACCTTGCCAGGGAAATCCAGACCTACCTGGGCAACCTTGGCAGCGCAGGGGATGCAAACCTTTCGGTGGCCAAGGCAGAAAAATTAATTAAAGAATATCTTGACGGTATCGGTACCGAAAGGGCCCAGACCAAGGAATACGGCAGGCTGTGCCGCCGGATTGAAGAGCTGGAAAACGGCATTAAGGCGGCCGCTGCGTCGGTGGAAAAAATAAGGCTGCTGGGACGGCAGCTCAGGGAGGACGAGGAAAGGGCGGAAGCCCTCAAGGCTGAAAGAAAGAAACTGGAGCAGCGGATTAAAGCTTTGAAGGGCAGCATGCTGCTGGGACGCTGGCGGGAAGTGCAA
>FZPS01000160.1_pt20 | contig 22489 bp, 14 predicted proteins | sample 1817821 | NCBI WGS metagenome assembly FZPS01 (sample SAMEA104158645, study PRJEB21678) | metagenome | place: Germany | collected 2015-04-21 | reverse complement strand
CTCTTCCGCTGCGACGATGCAGTGCGGAAAGTGTTCGCGCACCATGCTGTTCAGCGCTTTAATGAAATCGATCGCCTCGAGGTGTTCGTATGTCCCCAGAACATTCGGCTCCGCATCAGGACGACCAAAGTCCAAATAAATCATGCTGCTGACCGCATCGACACGGATCCCGTCGAGATGGAACTCGTCGATCCAGAACCAAGCGCTTGACAACAGGAAAGATCGCACCTCTGTCAAAGCGTAATTAAAAACGAGCGTCCCCCAGTCATCGTGTTCACCCCGACGCGGGTCGGGGTCCTCATAGAGAGGTTCGCCGTCGAAGCGTGCGAGCGCGAAAGCGTCGCGCGGGAAATGCGATGGAACCCAGTCGAGAATAACGCGAATGCCAGCACGGTGTAACGTGTCGATTAAAAATTTAAGGTCTGCCGGTGTCCCGTATCGAGAAGTCGCCGCAAAGTATCCCGTCGCTTGATAACCCCACGATGTGTCAAACGGATATTCTGTCAATGGCATGAACTCGACTGCGTTATAACCCATATCGACCACGTACTGCGTGAGCGGGTGCGCGATGTCGCGGTAGCTGTAAACATTGCCGTCAGCGTGACGACGCCAGCTCCCGAGATGGACTTCGTAGATGTTCAGCGGTCCGACAGTAAGCGCGTCTTGGCGACGAGCCATATAATCGCCGTCTTCCCACGTGTAATCATTTTCAAAGTTGTAGAGTATGGAGGCAGTACCGGGACGAGTCTCCGCATGCCGCGCAAACGGATCGGCTTTGAGTAGAACGCGCCCTGAATGTGTTCTTATTGCATATTTATAGCGTTGCCAATCGCACGCACCAGCGATGAAACCTTGCCAAATTCCCGTTGTACCGTAAGGCTGCAGATAATGCGTATTTGAATTCCAACCGTTGAAATCGCCGACAACACTGACAGCTTTTGCTCTGGGAGCCCAAACGGCGAACCGATAACCCGATTCACCTTCCGGCGAGGTCGAGGGACGAGCTCCAAGCATACGGTAACTTTGGTAGTTCTTTCCCTGATTGAATAGCCACGCCTGATTCATCGCCATCATCTTCTCTCCGACCGTCCACAATCCGTCTCTCTATACGGCTCAGTCTTACTGACACACCGTAAGGAGATCGGATTCAGATTAATTATACATGAGCTCGAATCGTTTTAGCGATCGAGATACAACTCGGCTACCGTGACGCCGTCTCCCCCTTCCCCATCGCCTCCTGCCCGAAAACTCTTGACGCGTCGGTCGCGCATCAAATAGTCGTGAGTCGCCTTGCGCAGCGCCCCGGTTCCCTTGCCGTGCACAATCCTTACGGGGGAAAGACCTGCCAATAAAGCGTCATCGAGAAATTGGTCGATTTCTCCGACCGCTTCATCGACTCTTTTACCCAACAACAAAAGCTCAGTTTTCGCACGCATGACAATGTCGGAGCGCAACTTGGAAGACGGAACGATTTTGGGTGGTTGATTGCGCCCTTTCCGCTCGACTTCTTTCTTGACGTACCTCAGCTCTGAAACAGGAACGGTCACCTTAAAAGAACCGGACTCGAGAACAACCTGGTCTTTTGAATCGGGAAGTTCCCGTAAAACACCGGACACACCGAGCGATCTCGCTTCATAAACTTCTCCGAGACGAAGACTGACGGGATTGATGGGGAAATCGACGTCAGTCCCTCCGGATGAGCGAACTTTATACTTCTTCTCGATCGCTGCCAATCTGCCGCGCGCCTCCGAGGTAACGCGGTGGTCGCCCGAACTCGCAGACAATGTCTTTCGACGCATTTCCTCGAGCAAAAGGTCAATCTCGGCACGTGTTTCATCGAGTAATGACGCAGCTTCCTCTCGTGCTTTTGACAGAAGGCGCTCGCGTTCATCCGCGAGAACATCCCTCTCCTTTTCCAGAGTTTCTTTTACACGTACCGTTTCTTCGCGAAGGCGCCCTATCTCCTCTTCCATAGCACGTGCCTCGCGGTGGCTCTGCTCAATCGCCGATACGAGATTTTCAAAACGAGTTCCCTCATCAGAAATAAGAGCTCTCGCCCTATCGATGATCGCGCCGTCAAGACCGAGCCGACTCGAAATCGCAAAAGCATTACTCACACCCGGGACACCGATGAGCAGTTTAAAAGTAGGTTGGAGCGTCTCCGTGTCAAACTCGCAGCACGCATTCTCGACACCCGTTTCATTCAACGCATAACCCTTCAGTTCACGATAATGCGTTGTCGCAACCGTATGGCAACCGGACAAACGAAGGTGATCGAGAATGGCGATCGCAAGCGCAGCGCCTTCGGACGGATCCGTACCCGCACCGAGTTCATCGAGAAGGACGAGCACGCCTTCACCGGCAATTTCAGTGATACGAATAACTTCACGCATATGAGAAGAAAAAGTCGACAAGTTCTGTTCGATGCTCTGCTCATCGCCGATATCGACCTCAATGCTTTTAAACCAGGAAATCTCCGAAGAAGACTGTGCAGGAATGAAGAGACCTGCCATCGCCATCAATGTCAAAAGACCGCATGTTTTGAGCGTCACGGTTTTTCCACCCGTATTCGGTCCCGTAATCACGAGCGTCTTGAATGTCTTTCCGAGCTCGAAATCAATCGGCACGACGCGATCGCTCGGAATTAGAGGATGTCTGGCTTTTCGCAATACGATGACGCCTGAATTATTCATCAAAGGCATGATCGCATCCATTGCGAGTGCCAATCGCGCTTTTGACATCGCAAAATCGAGTTCCGCCAAGATCGTCGTGTTCGTGATCAGAACGTCCGCCTTTGTTGCCACAATCGCGGACAGCTCTTTTAAGATTGAGAGAATCTCGTGTTGCTCCGCCGCCTCAAGCTCTCGTATTTTATTGTTGAGTTCGACGACCGCCATCGGCTCGATAAATAGCGTATTGCCGCTTGCCGATGTGTCGTGTACGAGCCCTCTGACTGCGGTCCTTCGATCGGAGCGAACCGGCACGACATAGCGACCGCTACGCATCGTGATGAGATTTTCCTGAAGAGCGCCGGCATGTTTCAGCAATACTTTATCGAGCTCTTTTTTCACTGCGTCCTGCGCGTCGCGCAATCTGCGTCTAATCCTGTAAAGTTCTTCACTTGCGTGATCAAAAAGCTCGTCTTCGCCGGCGACGGACATCTCCAAACGCCGCAGAAATACGGGCAATGACTCCAGCATTCGCGCTTTTTGAAGGATGGCGGATTCATCCGCCTTATCTTCATCGTGCGGATGATCGTCGACCGCGTCGAGCATCCGATCGACGGCACGCAGAAAAGACGCGATCTTCAATAATTCTCCGCAATCAAGTGTCGCGCCAGCCGACGCTTGTCGAATGATCGGACGTATGTCATCGATGCCTCCGAAGGGCAGGTCGCCCCACTTGACTAATCGCTCAAAGGCATCATTCGTTTCCTCCTGCCCTTCAAGCGATAGCGACAGCGATACTGCAGGCAAGAGATCGCGACAGAGCATACGACCGATCGATGTGCGTGCCTGTTGAGCAAGCAGTTCAATGATCACGTCATATTCGAGTTTCTTGAGAGACTTCTCGGTCATGATTCTAGAGTCGGTCGTCATCGTTCGCCGCACGCATCGAGCGGAGTTGGACCACGCCGTAATGAATCGTCGCAATAAATGAAGTAAAAACAGGCAAGATAAAAACGTAATTTCTCAACGATACCTTTTCTGTCGGAAAGAGGTAGATGACACCTACGGCAACGACGAAGAGGAACGTCGAAAACTTGCCGAGCAGATCGGAATATACAACGACACGGTGCTTAGTGAGAAGAACAGTACTCGCAAACAACATGAACGTTTCACGCAACACATAGAACAGCGGCACCCATAAGGGTACAAGTCCAATAGAAAAGAGCATGATGACCGTCACGACCTGAAATACTTTATCCACAAAAGGATCGAACAGCTTTCCGAATTGCGTCATCATGTTGAAACGACGTGCGATAAAACCGTCAAGAATATCCGTTACCCATATGCCGACAAAAACAATCACCGTAACGAGGCGCTTTTCGGGCCAACGTGAAATCAGGATCGCCAGAGGAACGACTGCCAATAACCGAATGATGGTCAGGGTATTTGGAATATTTAAAATAAACCGAACGTTTGTATCCGAACCTGCATGCGACTCTCTCGGAACGCCCGATGTCTCACCCGTATCGGTTTGGTCGCTTAATACCGTTAAGCTTTCCTCGGCGGTAGCTTTCTGATCGAGTTGAGATTCATGCAATGCTTTCATTCAGATACGCCACTTTCAAAAACAACATTTCGGTCGACAAGCGCTCTCTCAGCATCGAAAACACATCGACTGATTCTTCCCATAATATAACATGCGGATGTAAATTTTATATTAGACCGAAATTCTCGGCACCAAATCTTTCCAAGAGCAACATCGACGTCTCATGTGTCCATTCGACAAGCAGATCATCTTCCGCAGGAAGAAGAGAGCCGCTATCCTCCTCAAAAATCCTGACGGGGACATCACCGGAAAAATACTGAACAGCGGATCGAAAAGAAGAAAGCTCCGCCAAATTCGATCGCCGCCTCAATCTGAACACAATTTGTTTCGGCGCAAAACCATTGGCATCCGCATTTGCCCGCATTTCCGACGGCTCATTGACATGGGCATCGGAACGAAGATTCGTCCGGTGACCACGTCTATCCTGTTGACGCTGGTTTCCGTTCCCGTCATTGGAACGGCTGTTGCCTCGCCCCTTACCTCTGCTATGCCTTTCAGTAAATCCCGCCTTCTTGAACTCTTCAGGCAATTCACGCATGTCGCTTGTCAGTGGTGCGATCACTTCCGCTAGGAGCTTTGGCTCTTCCTCGCGTAAATCGACCGTACCGGCGACAATAAGAACGCCGTGGTCATCGAGAAGATGGTGATAGCTCTCATAAGTCTTCGGGAAAACGACCAATTCCCAAACACCTCCATCATCCTCTAATCCGATAAACGCCATCCGATCATTCCTCTTCGTGAACAAATCTCGCCGACTTGTCACTAATCCTGCCATGATCAGCCGGTCGCGATCACGTATGCCGAGAAGTCCGCGTTCTCGACTTCTGTCGATGTCCTCGATTTCACTGTCGTCAAAGTCATCTTTCCTCAGCTCGTCGCTTGAGACGAGCGGGAGTGCCCGCAAGGCTGTCTGGTATGAGCTGAGAGGATGTCCCGTCACGTAAAGTCCCGTCATTTCCTTTTCCATAGCAAGACGCTCGAGCAAAGGAAATTCAGGAACATTCGGGTAATCCGGTTCGTCAAGGCGAGAGAATGATTCATCCGTCGTGAACTCAAAGAACGACATTTGCCCTTCCATGGTTTTTCTCTTCGCAGCTAGGACACTGTTGGTAAACGGCTCGATGACGGCGATCATCTTCGAGCGTGTGATGCCGAAAGCGTCACAGGCAGAAGAACGCACAAGACTCTCGATCATCTTTTTATTGACCGCCGTGTCGCACATTCGTCTCAAAAAATCGCCGAATGACTTATAATCGCCTTCTCTCTTTCTTTCCGATACAAGCGCCTCGATAGCGTCACGACCGACGTTCTTGATCGCGCCGAGTCCGAACCGAATCGCATCGCCTTCAGGCGCGAAGCGCGCAACACTCTTGTTGATATCAGGAGGCAAAACACGAATTCCCATCGCCTCCGCCGCGCCGACATATCGAGCCGCCTTTGCCAAATCGCCAAGATACGAATTTAAGATCGCCGCCATGAACTCGACGGGATAATAGTATTTGCACCACGCCGTATAGTAGGCGACGGCGGCGTACGGTGCGGCGTGCGCCTTGTTAAAGGCGTAACCTGCGAAGGCTCTGATGTCCTCGAACAGTTTCTCGGCGACTTTTCGCGGCACGCCATTAGCAAGTGCGCCCGGCACCTCTGCGCCCTTCTCATCGACACCGCCCTCTATAAAAAGAGTTCGCAGACTCTGAAGGAGTTTCTCGTCTTTCTTCCCCATCGCGCGGCGCACGTTGTCCGCCTGTCCCATAGAAAAACCGGCAACCGACCGCACGGTGCGCATGACCTGCTCTTGGTAAACCATGACGCCGTAAGTCACTTCAAGGATTGGTTTCAATAAAGGCGTATCGTATTTGATCTTACTCGGGTCGTGACGCGCTGCGACGTATCGCGGAATCTGATCCATAGGTCCCGGACGAAATAGCGAAATGCCCGCAATGATGTCCTCAAATGTCTCAGGTTTCAGATCGCGCATAAATTGCGTCATGCCGCCGCTCTCCAGTTGGAAAACGGCATCCGTATCGCCACGGCTGATCATCTCGTATACGTTCGGGTCATCGAAAGTCATCGAATTGAAATCGATGCCCGTCCCAGTCTTCTCCTGTACGAGGCGCGACGTCTCCTGCAATACGGTCAACGTGCGAAGCCCAAGAAAGTCAAATTTGAGAAGACCGACATCCTCGATATCATCTTTCGTAAATTGAACGACAATCGACTCATCGTTGCGAGCAAGCGGTGCAATTGAGCACACGGGTTCGCCGGCAATAATAACGCCTGCCGCATGTGTCGACGCGTGGCGCGGCATGCCCTCGAAACGCTTGGCGAGATCGATTACGCGTTTCGTTACGGGATCTTCCTCGTAAAGCATCCTCAGTTCCGGATTTAAATCAAGTGCTCTGTCAATTGTCATCTTCAGCTGATTCGGCACCATTTTCGCGATGCGATCCGTGTCAGCATAGGACAGATCGAGTGCGCGTCCGACATCGCGAATCACCGCACGGGCTGCCAAAGTCCCGAACGTGATGACTTGGCAGACATGATCGGCTCCATATTTGTTCGTAACGTAGTCGATCACTTCGCCGCGACGCTCATAACAGAAATCGACATCGAAGTCGGGCATGCTGACGCGTTCCTTGTTGAGAAAGCGCTCAAAGAGTAGACCGTATTGGAGAGGATCGATATCCGTGATGAAAAGCGTGTAGGCGACAAGCGACGCGGCACCCGAACCGCGACCGGGTCCGACCATGATGCCTTGCTCCCTCGCATATCGGATAAAGTCCCAGACGATCAGGTAGTAGTCGGTATATCCCATGCCGTTGATCACTTCGAGCTCATATTCAATGCGCGCGAGATACTCATCCCGGTCAATCCCCGTCTTCCTCGCAGCCATACGCCGGTCGAGACCCTCCAAGCAGAGGCGTCGAAGCATATCGACTGCCGTCTCTCCCGGCGGCGTCTCAAAATGCGGCAACGAGAGTTTTCCGAATTCGAGCTCGACTTGGCAACGCTTAGCGATCACCGCCGTATTCGTCAGTGACTCCGGCGTCGAGGCGAACATCTCAGCCATTTCCTCCGGAGAACGCACATACAGCGTGTCCGTTTCCATTTTCATCCGATCAGGAGTATTTAGCGTTTTGCCCGTCTGCATACACAAAAGAACGTCGTGCGCAAAAGCGTCGTCCTTATTCAAATAATGACAGTCGTTCGTGGCGACGAGCGGGATACCGGTTTCGCGACTGATCATGATCAGCTCCTGATTGACGAGAGCCTGCTCGGGCAAACCGTTCGCCTGTATTTCAAGGAAATAGTTGTCGGCACCGAACAGATCGCGATGCTCCAGTGCGACTTCAACGGCTCGTTCGCGCTGCCCGTCAAGAATGAGACGAGGCACTTCACCTGAAAGACACGCGGATAGCGCGATAAGACCGTCGTGGTGTTTTCCCAGCAGTTCCTTATCAATGCGCGGACGGTAGTAAAATCCGTCCACGAAACCGGCAGAGACGAGCTTGATGAGGTTGTGATAGCCTTCGTTGTTCTCGGCAAGAAGAATGAGATGAGAAGGATCGCGGTCAGCGGCTCCCTCCTTCTCTTTATGGCTTCGAGGCGCCACATAAACCTCACACCCGATAATCGGGTGGATGCCGTTCGCCTTCATCGTTCTGTAGAAATCGAGAATCCCGTACATGGCGCCATGATCAGTGATCGCGCACGCGTCCATTCCCATTTCCTTCAGGCGGTCCGGGAGTTCTTTGATACGGATGGCACCGTCAAGGAGACTGTATTCAGTGTGAAGATGTAAGTGCGTAAAGGACATGGACGATTATTCTTCCAGCAACACGTTGACGCGGTCCAAAACGATCTGCTCGTACTTTTTCTGACGCGCCTCCACATCATCACGATCATTGCCGTAGCAACCGAAGTAAACCTTAATTTTGGGCTCGGTGCCTGACGGTCGGACACACATAAAATCATGCCCGTCCAGTTGGTACAGGAGAACATTGCTCTCGGGGAAATCAAGCGATTCCCTCTCTCCCGTAGTGAAATTCAGAACTTCGCCTCGCTTGAAATCGGAAAGCGTGCGAATGCCGAGTGCATCAAACGCGTCGAGGGGGTTCTCGCGAAGACCGTTCATGGCACGGGAGATTTTCTCTTGCCCGACTTTGCCCTCTCTAAAAATCGAAATCGTATTCTCCGCGGCAAATCCGTACGTGCGGTACATCTTCTCAACACGGTCGACAATCGTCTCACCGTCTTCCGCCGCGACAGCCGCAATCTCCGCAATCATGAGACAGCTGACAACAGCATCTTTATCTCGAACGTCTTTTCCGATGAGATAGCCGAAACTCTCCTCGTAGCCGAATTCGAACGATCCGCCCGCCACATCTCCGTGCTTATAAATCTCCCCCGCGATATGTCTGAAACCTGTCAAGGATAAGTGCAGACCTGTCCCGTAGCGTTCCGAAATAGCTTCCGTCAGCCGTGACGAAACGACAGTGGATACACAGAAAGAACCGTCACTCAATTCGCCGCGCGCATCTTTCGTGCCCAAGACATAATCCATCAGCAAAAGACCGATCTCGTTGCCTGACAAGAGGACAAATGAATCGTCTTTTGTCCTGACGGCGACACCGACGCGGTCGGCGTCGGGATCCGTCGCAAGCACGAGGACGGCACCAGTCCTCTTCGCCTGCGCGATGGCGAGTTCCAGTGTCTCAGCAAGCTCCGGATTTGGAGTAGGGGTCGTCGGGAAATTGCCGTCCGGCAATTCCTGCTCCGGAACGACTTGAACATTCGTAAAGCCGTGCTTCTTTAATATACGACGAACAGGCTTGTTGCCTGTACCGTTAAGCGGCGAATAGACAATCGGGAGGTCGTGATGTTTGCGGACGAGGTCTCCGTTCAGGGTCAGTGACAACAACATCTCGTCATACATGTCATCGAGTTCCGCGCCCATGAAATGAAACAAGGGAGAACGAATCGCTTCTTCGAATGAAAGCGTCTTCTGCAAAACACCCGTGAGATCCGTCACGGTCGCCATCACCTCGGCGACATGGTCGGCATCCTCCGGTCCGAGTTGCGCGCCGTCTTCACCATAAGCCTTAAAACCGTTATACATCTTCGGGTTGTGGCTTGCTGTCATCATGATGCCGCCGACGCATCGGTGTTGACGGATGGCATAGGACAGGATCGGCACAGGACGAAGCTCATCGGAAAAATAGACACGCAGACCGTTCGTAATGAAGACAGCTGCCGACAACTCGGCGAACTCACGCGAACGATTGCGCGAATCGTACGAGATGGCAATCCCGCGCTCGCACGCTTCTTCACCGAGCGACTTGAGATGGAGAGCAAAACCTTCAGCCGCACGTGCAACCGTATAGCGGTTCATACGGTTGGTACCGGCACCCATAATCCCGCGAAGCCCTGCCGTTCCGAACTGAAGATCTTGGTAAAACCGATCTTCGATTTCGACCGTATCGTCCGCAATCGCAACGAGTTCAGCGAGTGTCGCCGCATCGAGGGCGGGGTTTTCCAGCCAACTTTGGTAAACAGTTTGTGCACGTGAAATAGACATAATAATCTCCCTATAATTGAAGTAATTCTCTATTATTCAGTCTATCACAGAGGAGGGATCGCCCGATACGAAAAACAAGTGTAATAAGTAATGGAAATGTCAAAAAGCGGCAAAAAGGAACACACTTCGAAAAGCATTAGAAAAGCAATGCTATTTTCCTCCCATCGCTCCCTTGAGTACGATCAGCTGGTCGCGCAGCATAGCGGCGAGTTCGAAGTCGAGACGCGAAGCCGCCGAACGCATCTCCTTTTCCACTTGCTTCGCGCGTTTCTGGAGTTCGTGATACGTCCACGTCGAGATTTCCTTTTCAAAGACTTCGATCTCTTCAATCGGATCGAGCTCCTCGTCAGCGACAATATCAAATGTCGTATCGATCAAGTCGCGAATCTCTTTTTTAATCGTTGTCGGAATAATGCCGTGTTTTTCGTTAAAAGCATGTTGAATTTTACGTCGGCGATTCGTCTCGCTGATCGCCTTCTCCATTGCAGCAGTAATCTCGTTCGCGTACAGGATGACGCGACCGTTCACGTTGCGCGCGGCACGCCCGATGATCTGGACGAGCGATGTCGTCGAACGGAGAAAACCCATATTGTCGGCGTTGAGGATGGCGATCAACGACACTTCCGGTAAGTCAAGTCCCTCTCTCAAAAGATTGATGCCGACAAGTACGTCAAATTCACCCGTCCGCAATTTTCGCAGAATGGTCAACCGCTCGACTGTCGCGATATCCGAATGCAGATACTCGACGCGCAAACCTTCTTCTTTGAAATAGTCGGCGAGCACTTCAGCAAATTGTTTCGTCAGAGTTAAGACAAGAGAACGCTCACCGTTTTCTGTCGTCTCACGAATAGCAGCCAAGAGATCTTCCATTTGATTCTCTTCAGGACGCACATAGATTACGGGATCGAGCAGTCCCGTCGGTCGAATGAGCTGTTCGACGATCTGTGTCGACTGCTCAAGTTCGTAAGGAGCCGGTGTCGCCGAGACATAGAGCGTCTGTCCAGCCCTCTCATTAAACTCATCGAACGTCAGTGGGCGATTGTCGAAAGCTGACGGGAGACGGAAACCGTATTCAACGAGCGACTCCTTGCGCGAGCGGTCACCCTTGACCATCGCGCCGATTTGCGGAACGGTGACATGCGATTCGTCAATAAAGAGGAGATAATCATCCGGGAAGAAGTCCATCAGCGTAAAAGGCGGTTGTCCTTCCGCCCTGCCCGTCAGATGGCGCGAATAATTCTCAATGCCCTTGCAAAATCCCGTCTCGATCATCATGTCCATGTCATAGCGCGTGCGTTGCTCGAGACGATACGCTTCGATAAGTTTGCCTTCACCGCGCAAGACTGTGAGCCTTTCATCCAATTCTTTGTTTATGGCGAGTACAGCGCGTTTCATCTTCTCTGTTGTCGTCGCATAGTGGCTCGCCGGGAAAATCGCTACGTAATTTCGCCCTGTGATCGTGCGTCCGCTCACAGCATCAATCTCGCGAATCTCCTCGATCTCGTCGCCGAAGAAACTGACGCGCGTCACCTTGCTCTCCTCCGAAGCGGGGAAAATATCGAGCGTATCGCCGCGAACTCGGAACGTGCCGCGTTTCAGCTCGTAATCGTTTCGCACATACTGTATACGTACGAGATCCTCGATGACTGACTCGCGCGTTCTCACCATGCCGGGACGCAGGCTGACCATCAGGCTCTTATAGTCATCGGGATCGCCGAGACCATAGATACATGAGACAGACGCGACAACAATGACATCGCGGCGCTCCAGAAGAGACGATGTCGCTTTGTGACGCAGTCGATCAATCTCGTCGTTGATCAGGGCGTCCTTTTCGATATAGAGATCGCGTGAAGGGATGTACGCTTCCGGTTGGTAATAATCGTAGTAACTGACGAAGTACTCGACGGCATTGTCGGGAAACAAATTCATGAATTCTGCCGTCAGCTGACCTGCCAGCGTCTTATTGTGGGCGATGATGAGCGCCGGGCGCTGCGTTTTCTCGATGACGCTCGCCATGGTGAACGTTTTACCGGAACCTGTCACCCCCAGCAAGGTCTGACCTTGGTCTCCGCGTTCAATGCCGCGGACGAGCCGTTCGATCGCCTCCGGCTGGTCGCCTTTCGGCGTCATATCCGTGCGCATCTTAAATACGCCGGGCAGCACGTTGTCCTTCGAGTGCATCGTCATGTATTCGTCATCCATGGTCTGTCGCCGTGTTAGATTCCGCTATTGTCATCGATACGGAGCGGCGGGAGAAATGATAACTCCTCAAGCTTCTTGCGTACGGCAGCGAAATCCTGCCAGAGAAGCGGTTTTTTTCTTGGATCGCGGAGCACATATGCCGGGTGGAACGTAGGCATTACAAAACAGTTATTCGTCTCGATCCAAAGACCGCGCACTCTCGTGATGCCCTCATCCGAGCCGGTGAAATATTTGTAAGCCGTTCCGCCCATTAGAAGGTAGACCGTCGGTCTTACAAGACGCAACTGCTCGCTCAGAAGCTTGCGACATTCCGCCGCCTCTTCCCTCGTCGGCACACGATTGCCGGGCGGTCGGCATTTCACGATATTGCAAATATGGTAGTCTTTTTCTTTAAGATCGAAACTCGACAACAGAAGATCGAGAAGTTGCCCGGAGCGCCCGACAAACGGTTTTCCCAAGCGATCCTCTTCAGCACCGGGACCCTCGCCGAGGATCATCAGCGGAGCTTTGATGCCGCCGCGCCATACGACGACATTTTGTCGCGATTCGGCGAGTTCGCACGCCCGACACGACATACATTTATCGACAAACTGATTCCATCTTGTTTGAATCGTCATAGACAAACTTATTCCCCCAACGGCTTCATTGTCGGGAACAACAGTACGTCGCGTATCGAAGGCTGATCCGTCAGGAGCATGACGACGCGGTCAATACCGATGCCGAGACCGCCCGTCGGCGGCATCCCGACTTCGAGCGCTTCGATGAAATCGTAGTCCGGCAAGTTTGCCTCTTCGTCACCCGCCTCGCGTCTCCTCTTCTGATCATCGAATCGGCGAGCTTGGTCAAAAGGATCGTTCAATTCGGAGTACGCGTTCCCGTGTTCACGACCATAGATAAAGATTTCAAAGCGTTCCGTCAGACGTCTATTCGTGCCTTGTTTAATTTTCGCCAAAGGCGACACTTCGATCGGATAATCGAGGATAAAAGTCGGCTGGATGAGATGCTGTTCGGCAAACTCCTCAAAGCACTCGCTCAGCGCCTCGCCCCATGTCATCCTGGCGGGAACGTCCTCCAGTCCCCGTGCGCGAGCGGCTTCACGCGCCTCCTCGTCCGTCTCAATCAAATCGAAATCAATGCCCACATACTCGCGGACAGCTTCGACCATCGTCATCCTGCGCCAAGGCGGTGCTAGGGAGAGAGACGTCCCTTGGTACGCGATCTCATAAGTCCCGTTAATCTCCATACAGGCACCTGAAATGAGCGCTTCCGTCAGTTCCATCATGGAATGATAATCGCCGTACGCCTCGTAGAGTTCGAGCATCGTAAATTCAGGGTTGTGACGATTGCTCATTCCTTCGTTTCTAAAATTGCGACCGATCTCGTAAACGCGCTCCAATCCTCCGACGATAAGGCGCTTAAGGTAGAGTTCCGGCGCGATACGTAGGTAGAGATCAAGATCGAGCGCATTGTGGTGCGTCACGAACGGGCGCGCCGCCGCGCCGCCGGGGATTGTATTGAGGAGCGGAGTTTCGACCTCAAGGTACTGCCTGCGCTCAAGTTCCTCACGCATGAAGCTGATGATCCTGCTCCGTTTGATGAACGTCTCGCGCACTTCGGGATTAACAATCAAGTCGAGATAGCGCTTTCTATAACGCGTATCGGTATCGCGCAACCCATGAAATTTCTCCGGCAACGGTCGCAATGATTTGGCTAGCAATCTCCATTCCATGTTGCGAACGGATATCTCACCCATCTTCGTCCGAAACACCTCTCCCGTTACTTCGACGAGGTCTCCGATATCGAGGTTCTGCCACGCCGCGTAAGAATCGTCTCCGAGATTGTTCAGTCGGCTGAAAACCTGAATCGTACCCGATCTGTCAAGCAAATCGGCAAAAGAGACTTTACCCATACCGCGTCTGGCGAGAAGACGTCCCGCAACCGAGACCGTTTCATTTTCTAATCGCTCAAAATCCGCGACGATCTCGGCGGCATGATGTGTCTGACGTGCAGTCGTAATCTGATAAGGGTCTTGACCGTTTTCCCTCAATACACGCAGTTTTTCAATCCGAAAACCCATCTGTTCCGGGACTGATTCAGTTCGTTCAACCGGGTACTCCTGCTCAGTCATTTATCTCATCCTTTTGGTCTTGATATTTTCATGATTGTATAGCTAAAAATGCCAGCCGGCGTCGTCACCTCGACAGTGTCGCCTTTGCGTTTACCGAGAATCGCCTGACCGACAGGCGAATCGCTACAGAGTTTGCCGATGAAAATATCTTCTTCTTTTGCCGATACGATCATGTATTCCACTTCTTCACCTGTGTTGTCGTGGCGCAACAGAACTTTGCCGCCGAGCGTCACGCGCGTGCGGCTGATATCCTTTTCATCGATCACTTTCGCATTTTTGAGAATCTGTTCGATCTCCATAATACGGAACTCATTGTCCGCATATGCTTTCTTCGCGTCGTCGAACTCGGAGTTCTCCGTCACGTCCCCATGCGAACGAGCTTCTTTCAATCTTTCCGCAATTTCCGCAGCGACACGTGTCTTGCGATCTTCCAGTTCCTCTCGGTACTCGAGAACTTTGCCATATGTCATTTCATAGACTATATCTGCCATACTACCTGCTTCCTTTAACGATTATTTATTATTATCTGAGAACTTATCAGTTCTCCATTTGACTTTCTTTTCGAATGACGTTATGGGCGCCACCCTCCACGATACTCGTCGGCGAGACGACAACAAAGCGCGACTTGTCCCGGAATTCCTTGAGGTCGATGGAACCGCAGGCACACATCGTGGCGCGTATCTTTGCCAGCGTCACGTTAACGTTATCCGCCAGTTTGCCTGCATAAGGAACATAGGAGTCAACGCCTTCTTCAAAGTGCATGTGCCCCGTGCCGCCATCATCGTATCGTTGCCAGTTGCGCGCTCGGTTTGAGCCCTCGCCCCAGTATTCTTTGACGTAACTTCCCTTTAACAACACGCGCCGCGTCGGACTTTCATCAAACCGGGCAAAATACCGCCCGAGCATGAGAAAATCGGCTCCCATCGCAAGTGCTAACGCCATATGATAGTCATAAACAATACCGCCGTCGGAGCAAATCGGGATGTAGACGCCCGTCTCCTCAAACCAGCGATCCCTCGCTTCCGCCACAGCGATCAACGCCGACGCCTGACCGCGACCGATGCCCTTTTGCTCTCTCGTAATACAGATAGATCCGCCACCGATTCCTACCTTGATAAACGACGCGCCGGCTTCAGCGAGGAATCGAAAACCCTCTTCATCGACAACGTTCCCGGCACCGAGCACAAAATCGTCGCCATATTCCGACCGGACGAAATCAATCGTGTCCTTTTGCCATTCGGAAAAACCGTCGGATGAATCGATGCAGAGAACGTCACATCCTGCCTCGATGAGCGCGGGTACTCGCTCCTTGTAGTCGCGCGTATTGATACCTGCACCGACTAAGAGACGCTTGTGTTTATCGAGCATCTCGTAAGGGTTCTGCTTATGTTGATCGTAGTCTTTTCTAAAAACGAGCGACACAAGTCGACCGTCCTCATCCAGAATCGGAAGCTGATTGAGCTTGTGATCCCAGATAATGTCGTTGGCTTCGCTGAGCGAAATCCCCTCGCGACCGAATACGATGTCCTCTATCGGCGTCATAAATTCACGCACCGGCGTCTCGGGGTCTGCGCGCGAAACGCGGTAATCGCGACTCGTGACAATGCCGAGCAGTATACCCGACGATGTCCCGTCATCGGTGATCGGAACGGTCGAGTGACCTGTACGCTCTTTCAGGCGAATGATATCCGACAGTTTGTCATCCGGTTTCAGGTTGCTGTCACTCGGTACGAATCCTGCCTTGAATTTCTTTACTTTAACGACCATGTCGCATTGTCTTTCAATTGGTTGCGATCCGTAGATAAAAGCCAGTCCGCCCTGTCGAGCGAGAGCAATCGCCATGCGATCGTCGGAAACTGCCTGCATAATCGCCGAGACAAGCGGGATATTCAGCGATACCGGGCATTCCTCTTCAGCTGGACGATACCTGGTCAAGGGCGTTGTCAGTACGACATTGTCCGGGATACAGTCGCGCGTCGTCAAATTCGGCACCAATAAGTACTCGCTGAACGTCCTGGAAACGCCTGGAATAATGTTACCCATGTGATACCTCCTTCGAGCGCTTTCGCTCAATCGCCTTCTCTAAAAAAGCGAGAAATAAAGGATGTGGACGCGTCGGTCGCGATTTAAATTGAGGGTTGGAAATAATCCCTATGAAAAAGGGATGATGCGGCCATTCAAATGCGTAAACCCATTGACCGTCGGCAGACACGCCGGAGAAGCGCAAACCCGTTGCGGCGAGCGCCTCTGAATAAGCGGGGTTGAATTCGCGTCGATGGTGATGTCGTTCCGATACTTCATCCGTTCCGTAAATCTCACGGAGCATCGAGCCTTCTTCCAATACCATCGTATGCGCCCCTCTGCGCATCGGTCGATCACTGATCGGAATCTTGTCGAGATTATTCTTCATCTCACCCGTCAAGTTGGCGTAGTAGAAAATATCTTGGCAGTCTTCGAGCTCCGCCTCATCGGTATGCGCTTTCGACAACCCGGCGACATGACGTGCGATGTCGACCATCGCCATCTGCATGCCGAGTCCGATGCCGAAGAACGGGATTTTCAGTTCACGCGCACTTCGAGAGGCGGCGATCATGCCCTCCATGCCGCGCGCGCCAAAGCCGCTGGGGACGATCACGGCATCAACTCCCGCCAAACGTTTATCGATCTCTTCGTCCGAGATACCCTCAAGCTCCTCACTCGAGATCCACTCAATCTCGGGCAATAAGCCGAGCGCAATACCGGCGTGATCGAGCGCCTCCACGATACTGTAATAGGCGTCCTGAAGCTCCGTATATTTGCCGACGAGCGCCACAGTCAGCCCCTCACGGTCGGCACGCGTCTTTTTAACCAGTTGCTCCCAGTCCTCAAGATCGGGGGCGGGAGTATCGAGACAAAGACGCTCGCAGACGATGCGGGCGAGTCCTTCCTTCTCTAAAATCAGCGGAAGTTCGTAGATCGATTCGCAATCGATGTTTTGAATGACGGAATCGGTACGGACATTGCAGTACAATGCTAATTTTTCTCGAATACCCTGATCGAGAGGAAGTTCCGTACGACAAACGAGAATATCGGGTTGAATGCCGAACGAGAGCAACTTCTGGACACTATGCTGCGTCGGCTTCGTCTTCAGTTCACCCGGTTTATTCAAAAAAGGCAACAGCGTGACATGGATGAAAAGACAATTCTCACGTCCGACCTCGTAACTGACTTGGCGTATCGCCTCAATAAAAGGCTGCCCCTCCATGTCGCCTATCGTACCGCCGATCTCGGAGATAACGACGTCAACTTCTCCGCCCTCGGAGACTAAGTAGATATGATCCTTGATTTCGTTGATGACGTGCGGGACGACCTGTACCGTGCCGCCATCATAACCTCCCGAGCGTTCACGGTTGATCACGTTGAGATATACGCGCCCGGACGTAATATCGCTTTCAGAGGTCAAATTTACATCGGTAAATCTCTCATAGTGACCGATATCGAGGTCTGTCTCCGCCCCGTCCTCCGTCATGAAAATTTCACCGTGTTGTGTAGGATTCATGAGTGCCGGGTCGACATTGATATACGGATCGAATTTCTGAATGCGGACGTTCAATCCCCTCGCGATAAGCAGTCGACCGAGCGCTGCCGCCGTGAGCCCCTTTCCTAAACCCGATACAACACCGCCTGTCACAAAGATATACTTCGTCGCCATCTTCACGTTCCTTCTCACTCCAGATTACATCTCTTAGTCAAGCCGTCATGTCCCGCGCTTTACAACATATCGCCAAAAGATCAAAAATAACGGTGACACACAACCAAACGGTGACTAAACACTTGATGTCACGAAACACCTTCTCGCCGCAATTTAAATGCGAACAATTCGATGTCGGCGTCTGACCTTTACAAACTATAACACGATCGTGCCTCTTTCACACGTTATTTGGCCATCAAATGCAAGTTGCACTGCCAGTATTTTTGTTTAGCTAGGACATCATGCCCTGTATCACCTAAAAAGAGGGGCGATCGTACGATCGCCCCCACGAAAACAAATGATAATACGTTTGTTTCACTTACCCGCTGTGGTCATTCCTAACTCTCTTCTGGAGCAAGAGCATCACAACGATCGCAACCCCTAATAATAGGAGAGTCCCTCCGGCGTAGATAACCCAGCTCGACGACTCACCCGTAGGCGGTGCATCCGGCGATTCAATCTGCTCAATCTTGAGACGACCGTCTTTTTCAACGGTAAAGGGACCGTCCTTGCTCAACGCTTTGATCTCATCTACGAAGATGTCGAGCATCATGCCGAGCAAGGTCACTTGTTCTTTGCCTTTGAACATCTCATAGCCGTCTCCGCCGCTGGCTAGGAAGTCATTCGTCGCCAACGTGTACTCCTTCGCCGGATCGATCGGCTCACCGCCAACCTTCACCTCTCCAATCTTCACAAACTTGCCATCACCGTCAGTAATAATTGTGAATGTCATGCCTGCGACGTGCGGGAAGCCTCCGGAAGTATCGGGATAACTTTTGGCGCCGAACGCCAGCGCATCGAGAATATCCTGCCCCGTTACCTTGATGACCGTTACTTGGTTACCGAAAGGCAACACTTCCAACGCGTCGCCCATCGTAATTTCGTACGGGAATTCTACAGGCGTATTATCTTCTTTTTGTAGTTTAGCAGGGATACTGGCACGTATGCCGCCGCCGTTCGTCAACACGACGTCGGCTCCCGACGCTTTGAGTATTGCGTCAGTGATAAGATTGCCGAGATTCGTCTCGCCGGCACGGACGTGAGCGCGCTCACCGTCAAGAAGTGTCGCTGTCTCGCCGATGACTTCCAAGAGAATCCCCTCAATGTCCTCAGTAAATTTCGCGATCTTTCCCTTCACTTCGTCATCTTCTTCTTCGTCTTTCACATCTTCATATGAAAGGAGTTCTACCGTCACACCCTCCTCTTTAGGCGCTCCGGTCAAAGGATCGAACTCAATCGTCACTTTCCCGATATTTTTAAAGTGTGACCCAGTCTGTACGAGCAACACACGCCCGTTATCAGCATCCTCAAGCCATAACCCCTCCTCGTACGTTGTATGGCTATGTCCATCAATCACGATTTGGGCGCCTTTAATTTTGGAAATCAATTTTTTCGACGTCAGGTCGCCCGACGATTCATCGACACCGAGATGTGTCAATAAAATAATGCCGTTCACGCCATCACCATAGAGATCGTCAATTGCATCTTGAACCAATGCCGCAAGCTCGTCGATGTCGTCCTCATTCTCACCGGCTCCGAAAGTAAGTCCATCGGTGTACTTCGGATGAGCCTTGACTTTCGTCTCGGGAGTTGCTACACCGATGACACCAAACTTTGCAGGGTCGCTCTCAGCATGCCCGGTGAAGACCTCGAAAATCTTTGAGTTGGTTTTAAAGAAAGCTTCGCCACCTTCCTTTAATATGTTGACTGCCATGATCGGGAAGTTTGCCATCGCTTCGAGCTCTTTCAGACGAGCCTTCCCGTAGTTGAACTCATGGTTGCCGCACGCCATCGCGTCGATGCCAACCATATTCATCAATGTAACGATACTCTCTCCTTTCGACATAGTCGCAAAGGTTGTTCCATGGAGCGCGTCACCCGCATCGAACGCTAAGACATTGGTGTCACCGAATGCGTCTCTCGCTTGATCAAGAATAGTCTTGTAGCGCGCATATCCGATCACACCGTCGCCTTTGTCTTCTGCACGACCGTGGATATCATTCGTATGGAAGATGACGAGCGTTCTGCCTCCCTCGGCAAATACAAATGCCGCCGGAAGCATCATGACTATCAGAGCAATGATAACGGCAAGAACCGTCATTTTTTGAAATCTCTTCATGCTGTCCTCCTTTTAATTAGAGAATTTGTTGTTACTATACCCGTATCGTACCATAGTATGTGACAAATGCACAGATTTTCTTGTTAACAAACCGCAAATACATTTTAAGTTTTTTTGAATGAATGGCTTTTAGGCAACACACCTGCTCCACTAAAACAAGAGAAAAAATTGTCATAAGATGCAACGATGAGCGCTTGAATCAAAACAATTACAAATGACCTAAGAAATATGGCATCTGCACTCTCCACCAAGGCCAATCATGGTTTACATCGTAACCCCAGAAATCGATCCATGCAGGAACATTCTTTTCACGCAAAACTTCGCCCAGAAGCCTCGTGTCCTTTATGGAATCTTCTTCCCAAGCGCCCTGCCCCGTGCAGATGATTATTGTTCCTTCTCTGAACAAGTCGAGATAGTAATGATCTTCCAGTCCTCGCAAATAGTGGACCGGGCTGTTGAGATAAACATCGACGTCGGAGATATCATCGCCGACAAAGAATCTCGCATCGTAGATGCCGCTTAACGCGATGACTGTATCGAAGACATCGGGATGCCTGAAATAAAAATTTGCGCTGTGGTACCCTCCCATGCTGCAGCCGGTGACCACCATCGGTCCCGTCCAGCCTGAATGAAATTTTACGAAAGGAATAAATTCTTCGGTAATATACCGATCGAACGCGTTGTGCATGCGCGCCCGGTCACCCGGCCACTTATCCTTGGACAACCAGCTTTCATTATCGACGCTATCGACGGTGTAGAAGACATACTTGCCGTCCTGAATAAAATCTTTCACGGCTTCGATCATTTTGAAATCTTCGTATTCGTAAAATCTTCCACCCGAAGAAGGAAAGACGATGACAGGCTTGCCCCCATGACCATAAACCTTAAAGGGCATAACCCTATCCAAGTGTGAGCTATAAAACTCGTGATATTCAACGTTCATTCATTTCTCCAAATCAGTTATTGTTCCTAGCGGTAATAAATTGTGCGGCTTCCATCAATTCATCGAAATCGCGCGACCTGATGACGTAGGAATAGTTGCCCATAACAGCAGAAAAAATATCAGGCATCGGACCGTGCTTAGCGACCATGTGACCATACTTCTCTAAAGATTCATCGAGCGAATACTTCAATTCGTGTTCAAGTCCGAACTTCACACCGACGAAGGCGCAGTGATACTTAATCTCAGGCATTACAATATACTCTAGACCCAAAATCATTTTGGAATACAAGTCAAACACACTTATGTCGCTCGCATAATTGAACATATCGAGCGACCAGCCGCCTGGCGGACGCATATTCACTTCCAACGCGACTAATCGATTATCTTCCATCCTGAAGAATTCAAGGTGAAAAAATCTATTTCTTATATCAAATGCCCTAACCGCCCGCAGTCCGACTTCCATCAGATCATCAGGAATTTCGACTTGATTGTGGTAGATATTGTCGAGCTCGTCTCTGATTGTTTCCATGACACCGCCATACACAAAGGAATTTAGAAATAGAATATGACCGTTTTTGTCGACCAAACCGTCGAATGTATGAATATCCCCGACAATAAACTCTTCCATGATGTAGTCAACAGGTTGTCTGATGGAAAAGAACTCCTTTAATTCCTCTTCGTTCGCAATTTGATGCGTGTCGGCGGCTCCAACACCGATGTCGGGCTTTATGCATATCGGATATCCGACTTCTTCAATGAACTTTTTCGCCGATTCGAGATCTATAACGATTTCACCTCGCGCGACGGGAATGCTCGCTCTTTCAAAGACTTTTTTCATCTCCGATTTTTTCTTGATGTGCGGCATGTCTTCGAGTTGCAATCCGTCAACATTGAAATCAGTCCTCAAATGAGCTTCCTTTTCAAGCCAGTACTCGTTCATCGATTCGATGTAGTCAATTTTTCCGTACTTAAAGGTGAAGTACCCGCACGCTCTCAGAAGCTGATCGTATTCTTCCATATTGTCGACACGGTAATACTCAGTCAAAGAATCTCTTAAATCGGCATCCAAATCATCAAAATTATCCGAAGCGATCCCCAAGACATTGACACCGTGATTTCTCAAAGACATCACGAAATATTTAAAATTTTCCGGAAAATGCGGTGAAATGAAAACGTAGTTCATGACGCTTCTCCTCTCTGGAACTCTTTCGCCTATTCTTATGATTGTCATACGGTCTTTTTTTGAGCAAATTCACCCTTTGGAAATGCCTTGTAACAGCTATGATCAACGACGGCGACTTTTTCGTTCAAGAAGTCACTATCATAGCACACCCAATACGACAAACAATTGACGAAGTGACGGGAATATGCCTTGAGCTTTTTGACCTACAACATGAATCGCGTCATGAAAATCGTAGGGACGGACGCGCTTTTCGATCTGTTCAGCGACAAGAAACGCATGTATGAGCTCTGCAGACTGGTTCAATAGCGGAAAAGATTCCTCCGTTTTTCAT
>FZPS01000220.1_pt201 | contig 22490 bp, 22 predicted proteins | sample 1817821 | NCBI WGS metagenome assembly FZPS01 (sample SAMEA104158645, study PRJEB21678) | metagenome | place: Germany | collected 2015-04-21 | reverse complement strand
AAATTGCTGAGTTTGGTTTGAATATTGATGATATTTCTCAAACTGTTTTGGATGATTTTTTCACAATGATGGCTGTTGTTTCATCAGACGAAAAACAAGATTTTACAAAACTTCGTTCTGAATTTGAAGCTTATGGTGAAACTCTAAACGTCAAAATTAACATTCAAAGTGCGGCAATTTTTGATGCCATGTACAATATTTAAGGAGGCTACCTGTGGATATTAGACAAGTTACTGAAACGATTGCTATGATTGAAGAGCAAAATTTCGATGTACGTACGATTACTATGGGAATTTCTCTTTTAGATTGTATTGATCCTGACATCAATAAGGCAGCTGATAAGATTTACAGAAAAGTTGTTGAAAAGGCTGGTTCTCTTGTTGAAGTTGGTGATGAAATTGCTGCTGAGTTGGGGATTCCAATTGTTAATAAACGTGTGTCTGTTACTCCTATTTCAATCATTGGTGCTGCAACTGACGCAACGGATTATTTACCTTTGGCACATGCCCTAGATAAAGCTGCTCATGAGATTGGTATTGATTTTATCGGTGGATTTTCTGCCTTGGTTCAAAAAGGCTATCAAAAGGGTGATGAGATTCTGATCAATTCTATTCCTCGTGCTCTTGCTGAAACAGAAAAAGTTTGTTCGTCTGTGAATATTGGTTCAACAAAATCTGGTATCAATATGACTGCGGTTGCTGACATGGGACGTATTATTAAAGAGACAGCTGAATTATCTGATCTTGGTGCAGCAAAATTAGTTGTTTTTGCTAATGCGGTTGAAGATAATCCTTTCATGGCTGGTGCTTTCCATGGTGTTGGTGAAGCTGATGCTGTCATTAACGTTGGTGTTTCTGGTCCTGGTGTTGTTAAACGTGCTCTTGAAAAAGTTCGTGGTGAAAGTTTTGATGTAGTTGCGGAAACAGTTAAGAAAACAGCCTTCAAGATTACTCGTATCGGACAATTAGTCGGTCAAATGGCTAGCGAACGTTTGGGTGTTAAATTTGGTATTGTTGACCTTTCTCTTGCGCCTACACCAGCAGTTGGGGACTCTGTTGCACGTGTTCTTGAAGAAATGGGACTTGAAGCAGTAGGTACTCATGGTACGACTGCAGCGCTAGCATTGTTGAATGACCAAGTTAAAAAAGGTGGTATCATGGCTTGTAACCAAGTTGGTGGTCTATCTGGTGCTTTTATTCCTGTTTCTGAAGATGAAGGCATGATTGCTGCTGTTCAAAATGGTTCGTTGAATCTTGAAAAATTAGAAGCTATGACAGCTATTTGTTCAGTAGGTTTGGATATGATTGCGATTCCTGAAGACACACCTCATGAAACGATTGCTGCAATGATTGCTGATGAAGCTGCAATTGGTGTGATTAATCAGAAGACGACTGCTGTGCGCATTATTCCAAAAGGTAAAGAAGGCGATATGATTGAATTTGGTGGTCTTCTTGGTGCAGCACCAGTCATGAGTGTTAATCACAATTCTTCTGCTGATTTTATTCACCGTGGTGGTCAAATTCCAGCACCTGTTCACAGTTTTAAAAACTAGTTAAGACAATATTTTGATGATAACGGCCTAGGATAGATTTCAAAGACTATCTTAGGCTTTTTCTTTGGGGAGTATATATTTTGAGTGAAGGGGTTTCAAGAAAATATGATATAATAAAGTGGCATTAAAGTCTTTAGACTATTTTTATTTTGTTAAAACTGTCTCTATTTGTTTCTGGTTGATTTAGGAGGAAGCTGATGGAAAAAACAAGATTGTATATTGCTCGTCACGGCAAGACTATGTTTAACACAATTGGTCGTGCTCAAGGTTGGAGTGATACTCCTTTGACTGATGAAGGTGAACAAGGTATTAAGGAACTTGGTGTTGGCTTGAAAGATGCTGGTTTGGTCTTTAAAGAAGCTTTTTCAAGTGATAGTGGTCGAACTCTGCAGACAATGGAAATCATATTGCGAGAGTGTCAGCAAGAAAATATTCCTTACACTCGTGATAAGCGCATCAGAGAGTGGTGTTTTGGTAGTCTAGATGGAGGCTACGATGGTGAGTTATTTAATGGTGTCTTGCCTCGAGTATTTGATAAGGATATGACAAAGCTAACCTATGAAGAATTGGCTGAAGGGATTTATAAGGTAGATACTGCTGGTTGGGCTGAAACTTGGCCTGTTTTGAGTAAGCGTATTTTAGAGGGATTCACAGCAATTGCTAAAAAGATTGAAGCATCAGGTGGTGGTAATGCCATTGTTGTTAGTCACGGGATGACAATCGGAACTTTCTTGTGGTTAATCGATCCAACTACTCCGCGTGGCTTGGGACTAGATAACGGCAGTATGACAGTTGTTAGCTTTGAAAAGGGAAAATTTACTATTGAGTCTATCGGAGATGTTAGTTACCGTCTTCGTGGTAGACAATTATTAGAAGAAAGAAAAGATGAGAAAAAAGCGTAGTTTACCAACCCTAATTGTAGGGTTACTGATTATTGTAATTTTTATTTTTGGAATATTTATTTTTGTCCAAGGCGACCATTTTTCAATGGAAGGAAAAATTAAGGACGTTTCGATGAGTCAGACGACTTCAACCAGTGTGTCTTCATCTGAAAAGTCTAAGGTAAAGAATTCGGACTTACCTGATGTTTCAACGAAGGATTGGGAGTTAGTTTTGGTCAATCGTGATAATATCACTCCAGAAATGAATCCTGATTTGACTCAAATTGATAATATTAATGTAGATTCTCGTATTGCTGATAATGCTCGCAGCTTTTTAGCAGCAGCGCAGGCTATTGATGCTAGTGAACATTTAATCTCAGGTTATCGCAGTGTAGCTTACCAAGAGGAGTTATTTGATTCATATGTTTCACAAGAAATGGCAGCTGATTCAAGTTTGACGCAATCGCAAGCTGAAGATTTGGTAAAAACATATTCACAGCCTGCTGGAGCTAGTGAACATCAGACTGGTTTAGCTATGGATATGAGTACTGTAAATTATCTTAATCAAAGTGATGCTGATGTTGTTGAAAAAGTGACAGCAATTGCTCCAGAGTACGGGTTCGTACTTCGTTTTCCAAAAGGAAAAATGGAGTCAACTGGTGTTGATTATGAAGATTGGCATTTCCGCTACGTTGGTAAGGAATCTGCAAAATACATGACTGAAAACAATTTAAGTCTTGAAGAATATATTGCATTGTTGAAGGAGAACAAGCGATGAAATCTCGATTTTCTCTAGTCCAATTTCTGATTTTTCTTGCTGTTTTGGTATTTGGAATTTTTTCACCATTGTATGCTCATCGTGCTATACCGAATGCTGATAAAGTTGAAAAAGTTTCCTATACTAAGAAAGAATTTTTTGACACAATCGCTCCAAGTGTTCAGGAAGTAGCGAGTGCATATGGTGTTAAACCATCTATAGTGATGGCACAAGCTGCTCTGGAATCTAATTATGGTCGCTATTTATTAGCGTCAAAGTATCATAATTTATTTGCAGTTGCTGCTCAGCCAGGAGATAAGATAATCACTCTTAAGTACAAGCATTATTTTGTCAACGAATGGCAGACTGAAATCGGACAATTTGCGGTTTACAAATCATGGGATGATGCGATTTATGATTACTTTGCTCTTTTAAAGGATGAAAAAATTACTAGTAGCAAAGGAGCTTATGAGCTGATGGTCTCAGATAAAGGGTATAAGAAATTAGCACAAGCACTGCAAGATATGGGCTTTAGTTCAGACCCCAATTATGCGAGTAAATTGATTGCTATTATTGAAGAAAATGACTTAACAACATATGATAAATAAGGAATTAGCACTCTAGTAAAAAGAGTGCTAATTTTTTATGCTTTTTCCTTGACACTGCTTTTTAGAGGAGTATAATAGAATTATAAATTAGCAGTCGAGGTAAATGAGTGCTAAAAGTTGAAAGGGGCGAGGTTATGATTACACAACGTCAAAGTGAAATTCTGAATTTAATCGTTGAATTGTTTACACAGACGCATGAACCTATCGGCTCTAAAACTTTGCAAGCAACTATCGATTCAAGTAGTGCTACCATTCGTAATGACATGGCTAAACTTGAAAAGCTAGGGTTGCTTGAGAAAGCTCACACGTCTAGTGGACGGATGCCAAGTGCTGCTGGATTTAAGTACTTTGTTGAGCATTCATTGAGTCTTGATAGTATCGATGAACGTGATATTTACCAAGTGGTTAAGGCTTTTGATTTTGAAGCTTTTAAGCTTGATGATATTTTACAAAAGGCAAGTCAAGTCTTGGCTGATATGACTGGTTATACATCAGTGATTTTGGATGTTGAACCAGCCCGCCAGAAATTAACTGCCTTTGATATTGTTCAACTATCAAGTCATGACGCTTTAGCTGTTTTAACTTTGGATGAATCTAAACCAGCAACCATTCAGTTCGCCATTCCGAAAAACTTTATGTTGAAAGATTTGGTGACTTTGAAAGAAATCGTTGATGAACGTTTGCTTGGTCGCACGGTGATGGATATCCATTATAAGTTACGAACAGAAATTCCACAGGTTTTGCAAAAGTATTTCACAGTGACAGATAATGTTTTGGATTTGTTTGATTATATTTTTGCAGAATTGTTCAGAGAATTGGTTTTTGTAGCTGGTAAAGTTAATTCGCTTGATTATGCTGATTTGGAAACTTACCGTTTCTTGGATAATGACCAACGAGTGGCGGTTGCGCTTCGCTCTTCAATGAAAGAAGATGAAATTGCCAATGTTCAGGTTGCAGATAGTCAAGAGCCAGCTTTAGCAAATGTGACTGTTTTAACACATAAGTTTCTGATTCCTTATCGTGGATTTGGGCTCCTTAGCTTGATTGGTCCCATTGATATGGATTATCGCCGAAGCGTTAGCTTGGTTAATGTTATCGGGCGAGTTTTAGCGATGAAACTTGGTGATTACTACCGATATCTTAATAGTAATCACTACGAGGTCAACTAAGTTTAGTAATTGAATTAAATTGATAAAAAGATAGGGAGGGACACAGTGTCAGAAGAAATTAAAAACGAAGAACTTCAAGAAGAAGTTGAAGCCACTGATGTTGTGACTGAAGAAAAAGTAGAAGAGCAGCCTCAAGAAGATGCTCAAAATGAAGAATTACAAAAAGCACTTGAGCGTGCTGAAGATTTTGAAAATAAATACCTTCGTGCTCATGCTGAAATGCAAAATATTCAACGTCGTGCTAACGAAGAACGTCAACAATTACAAAAATACCGTTCACAAGATTTAGCAAAAGCTATTCTACCAAGTTTAGATAACTTGGAACGAGCTCTTGCTGTTGAAGGTTTGACTGACGATGTTAAAAAAGGTCTTGAAATGACACGTGATAGCCTAGTTCGTGCGCTTAACGAAGAAGGTGTTGAAGAAGTGGTTGTTGAAAACTTTGACCACAACTTGCACATGGCAGTTCAAACACTTCCAGCGGATGATGAACATCCAGCAGATAGCATTGCACAAGTTCTTCAAAAAGGTTATAAACTTCACGAACGCTTGTTGCGTCCTGCAATGGTTGTTGTTTACAACTAATTGCAAACCTGACCGCAATGTCATTAAACTATAACAGAAAGCATAAAAAGATAAAATCATATAAAAAAGAGGGATAGAACATGTCTAAAATTATTGGTATTGACTTAGGTACAACAAACTCAGCTGTTGCAGTTCTTGAAGGAACTGAATCAAAAATTATCGCAAACCCAGAAGGTAACCGTACAACTCCATCAGTTGTTTCATTCAAAAACGGTGAAATCATCGTTGGTGATGCTGCAAAACGTCAAGCAGTAACAAACCCAGATACAGTTATCTCTATCAAATCTAAAATGGGTACTTCTGAAAAAGTATCTGCAAACGGTAAAGAATACACTCCACAAGAAATCTCAGCAATGATTCTTCAATACCTTAAAGGTTACGCTGAAGATTACCTTGGTGAAAAAGTAACAAAAGCAGTTATCACAGTTCCTGCATACTTCAACGATGCTCAACGTCAAGCAACTAAAGACGCTGGTAAAATCGCTGGTCTTGAAGTAGAACGTATCGTCAACGAACCAACTGCAGCTGCTCTTGCATATGGTCTTGATAAAACTGATAAAGATGAAAAAATCTTGGTATTCGACCTTGGTGGTGGTACATTCGACGTATCAATCCTTGAACTTGGTGATGGTGTCTTCGACGTACTTGCTACAGCAGGTGATAACAAACTTGGTGGTGACGACTTCGACCAAAAAATTATTGATTGGTTAGTTGCTGAATTCAAGAACGAAAACGGTATTGACCTTAGCCAAGATAAAATGGCTCTTCAACGTTTGAAAGATGCTGCTGAAAAAGCTAAAAAAGATCTTTCTGGTGTTACTCAAACACAAATCTCACTTCCATTCATCACTGCAGGCGCTGCTGGACCTCTTCACTTGGAAACAAGCCTTTCACGTGCTAAATTTGATGATTTGACTCGTGACCTTATCGAACGTACTAAAACTCCAGTTCGTCAAGCACTTTCAGATGCTGGTCTTTCAATCTCTGAAATCGACGAAGTTATCCTTGTCGGTGGTTCAACTCGTATTCCTGCCGTTGTTGAAGCTGTTAAAGCTGAAACTGGTAAAGAACCAAACAAATCAGTTAACCCTGATGAAGTAGTTGCTATGGGTGCTGCTATCCAAGGTGGTGTTATCACTGGTGATGTTAAAGACGTCGTACTTCTTGACGTTACTCCATTGTCACTTGGTATCGAAACTATGGGTGGTGTATTTACAAAACTTATCGACCGTAACACTACTATCCCAACTTCTAAATCACAAGTCTTCTCAACAGCTGCTGATAACCAACCAGCTGTAGATATCCATGTTCTTCAAGGTGAACGTCCAATGGCTGCTGATAACAAAACTCTTGGTCGTTTCCAATTGACTGATATCCCAGCTGCACCTCGTGGTATCCCTCAAATCGAAGTAACATTTGATATTGATAAAAACGGTATCGTATCTGTTAAAGCTAAAGACCTTGGTACTCAAAAAGAACAACACATCGTTATCCAATCTAACTCAGGTTTGACTGATGAAGAAATTGAAAAAATGATGAAAGATGCAGAAGCTAACGCAGAAGCTGATGCTAAACGTAAAGAAGAAGTAGATCTTCGTAACGAAGTTGACCAAGCTATCTTTGCAACAGAAAAAACAATCAAAGAAACTGAAGGTAAAGGTTTCGATACAGAACGTGATGCTGCTCAAGCTGCTCTTGATGAATTGAAAGCTGCTCAAGAAGCTAACAATCTTGAAGATATGAAAGCTAAACTTGAAGCTCTTAACGAAAAAGCTCAAGCACTTGCTGTTAAAATGTACGAACAAGCTGCTGCAGCTCAACAAGCAGCACAAGGTGCTGATGGTGCTCAATCAGCTGATTCATCAAACAACAATGGTGATGACGTTGTTGACGGTGAATTCACTGAAAAATAATTGAGTCTTCTAGACAGATTTACATTGGGTTTGAAACTCAGTATGTTGAAAATATAAATCTAAATGCAGAGGTTGCAACCCAGCCTCTGCTTTTGGGTAGATAGCATAAGTAGATAGCGACCGCAAGTCGCTTGAATGAACAAGGCTTTTATGACGAGAGTCAGATACGCTTGTTTCTAGAAAAACCTTCTAATCAAATAGAAAGGAAAAGTGTTCAGAAATGAACGCGAGCCATGGCTGGTGTCAAAAGGGAGGTGTAAACATCTTTTGTTCAATCTCTTATTTTGACGATGTCTAACGGCTTAATATCATAATTATGAACAATACAGAATTTTACGATCGTTTGGGTGTTTCTAAAGACGCTTCGCAAGCTGAAATTAAAAAAGCTTACCGCAAAATGTCTAAAAAGTATCACCCAGATATTAATAAAGAACCTGGTGCAGAAGAAAAATATAAGGAAGTTCAAGAAGCCTATGAAACTTTAGGTGATGAACAAAAACGTGCGGCTTATGACCAATATGGTCCTGCTGGTGCCAACGGTGGCTTCGGTGGTGGAGCTGGCGGCTTTGGCGGTTTTGATGGAGCTGGCTTCGGTGGATTTGAAGATATCTTCTCAAGCTTCTTTGGTGGAGGCGGCGGAATGCGTAATCCAAACGCACCTCGTCAAGGGGATGACCTTCAATACCGTGTCAATTTGACATTTGAAGAAGCTGTCTTTGGTGTTGAAAAAGAAGTAGCTTACAACCGAGAATCAACATGTTCAACTTGTCATGGCTCAGGTGCTAAACCAGGAACTAGCCCTGTAACATGTAGCCGTTGTCATGGTTCAGGTGTGATTAATGTTGATACACAAACACCACTTGGTATGATGCGTCGTCAAGTGACATGTGATGTCTGTCACGGTACAGGTAAAGAAATCAAAGAACCATGTCACACATGTCATGGAACAGGACACGAAAAGAAAACACACAAAGTGTCTGTTAAAATTCCGGCTGGTGTTGAAACTGGTCAACAAATTCGCTTGCAAGGACAAGGTGAGGCTGGCTTTAACGGCGGTCCTTATGGTGACCTCTTCGTTATCATCAATGTCTTGCCAAGCAATAAATTTGAACGTAACGGTTCAACAATTTACTACACAATGAATATCAGCTTTGTTCAAGCAGCTCTTGGTGACACTGTCGAAGTACCAACTGTCTATGGTGATGTTGAAATGACAATTCCAGCTGGTACTCAAACTGGTAAGACTTTCCGACTTCGTGGTAAAGGTGCTCCAAAATTACGTGGTGGCGGTCAAGGTGACCAACACGTTACGGTTAATATTGTGACACCGACAAAACTTAACGATGCACAAGTTGAAGCACTTAAACAATTTGCGCAAGCTGGTGGCGATAAAGTTGGAAATCCTAAGAAAAAAGGTTTCTTCAACAAAGTTAAAGACGCCTTTGATGGTGAATAATTGAAAACTAAAAAGAGATTGGAATCTATTTTCCGGTCTCTTTTTTTATAGGAGGGGAGATTATGAAAGAATACTTTATTGACGACCAAAATGCTTATATGCGCTATCAAGATTTTCCAGGTGACGGTAGTCCGATTTTATTTATACATGGTTTAGGGTGTGCAGGGTCTTTTGACTACGGAGAAGTTGTTTCTCAGGAGTGTTTAAAAGATCATCGTTGCATACTTATTGATTTGTTGGGAGCAGGTTACAGTGATAAGCCGGAAGACTTTGATTATCGTGTTAGTTCTCATGTTACGTACTTGAAGGATTTTATTGAAACATTGAATTTAGCAAATCTGACCATTTTTGGGCATAGCTTAGGTGGTCCAATTGCTATTGAATTAGCCGGTATTTGCTCAGACAGAGTAGAAAAGTTAATTCTAAGTGAACCTAATTTAGATCCGAGTACTTTTGGAAGCTCAAGTTTTGAAATTGCTAGCTTTTCAGAAAAAGATTTCATTGAATTTGGATTTTGTAAAGTATTAGCAGAAAGTAAAAATTCAGGTAATAGTATGTGGGCAGCAACTTTAGCACAGTGGTCACCTTATGCAGTTCATCGAATGTCTGTCAATGCTGTTCAGGGTGGAAAAACACCTTGGCGCCAGATGTTATATGATTTGAATTTACCTAAAACAGTGATTTTTGGAAGAAAATCATTGCCAGATAATGACTATACAAGTTTAGCAGAGGCAGGAGTGCCTTTGAGAGTTGTTGAGGATGCTGGGCACTCGATGGCTTGGGAGAATCCTTCTGGGCTTGCTCAAGCAATTGTGGCTGGTTTGAAAGATTAATAGTATACAGAGGTTGGAGTCTATTTTCCAATCTCTGTTTTTATGTTAAAATCTGTACGGGGACAGTCTGTTCTAAATTTTCTGGAAAGTCCTCTAGGAAGATGATAAAATACACACATGGTAAGATATAAAGCAACAATTTCATATGATGGTAGGCTTTTTGCCGGTTTTCAGCGTCAGACGAGTGAGCGTTCGGTTCAGGAAGAACTTGAAAAGACCTTACAGAGGCTAAATAGTGGTCAGCCTGTTAAAGTTCACGGTGCAGGTCGTACAGATTCTGGGGTTCATGCTTATGGGCAAGTGGTTCACTTTGATTTGCCACAGGCGCGTGATGTGGAGAAATTGCGTTTTGGTTTGGATACGCAGTCACCAGAAGATATTGATGTGGTGAAGGTTGAACAAGTCAGTGATGACTTTCATTCACGTTATAATAAGCATAGTAAAACTTATGAATTTTTAGTTGATGCAGGGCGTCCTAAGAATCCTATGATGCGCCATTATGCGACACATTATCCTTATCCACTAGATTTAGCTTTGATGCAAGAGGCTATTCAGGATTTGGTAGGAACTCATGATTTTACAGGTTTTACAGCTTCAGGTACATCTGTCGAAAATAAAGTTCGCACGATTACACGAGCAACAGTTGATATTGACGAAAAAACAGGCTTCTTTGTCTTTACCTTCAGTGGAAATGGTTTTCTTTATAAACAAGTCCGCAATATGGTGGGGACTTTACTGAAAATTGGAAATGGTCGTATGCCAGTTAGTCAGATTAAGACAGTGTTAGCTTCTAAAAATCGTGATTTGGCTGGTCCTACGGCAGCAGGTAATGGGCTTTATTTGAAGGAGATTATTTATGACGAATAAGTACATTTTGGCAATTTCTGGCAATGATATTTTTAGTGGTGGTGGGCTTTATGCTGATTTGGCAACCTACACAACCAATCATTTGCATGGCTTTTTAGCAGTGACTTGTTTAACAGCTTTGACAGACAAAGGTTTTGAAGTTTTTGCGACAGATGACGAGGTGTTTGAACATCAATTAAACAGCCTAAAAGATGTTCCTTTTTCAGGAATTAAATTAGGTTTGTTACCTAATGTTAGACTGGCTGATAAGGCACTTGAATTTGTTAAAGAGCATAAAGAAATTCCGATTGTACTTGATCCGGTTTTAGTTTGTAAAGAAAAACATGATGTGGAAGTTTCGGCTTTGCGTGACGAGCTTTTGAAATTTTTCCCTTATGTGACTATTATTACTCCTAATTTGGTTGAGGCGGAGCTATTGACTCAAATGACTATCAAGACTTTGGACGATATGAAAGCAGCTGCTAAACGTTTAGTTGACTTGGGTGCTAAACATGTGGTCATCAAAGGCGGTAATCGATTGAGCAAAGAGCAAGCTATTGATGTCTTTTATGACGGTAAGAATTACGAAGTGTTTGAAACGGCTGTGCTTGATACCAATAATATTGGTGCAGGGTGTACCTTTGCGTCAAGTATTGCGAGTCAATTGGTTCTTGGAAAATCAGCTAAGGAAGCTGTTGCGGTATCAAAAGACTTTGTTTACCAAGCTATCCGCCATTCAGATAAATATGGAGTGAAACAAAATTATGACGAAAAATAAGACACGCGATTTAACAGTAATGGCAGTTTTGACGGCGCTTTGCGTTGTGCTTGCCTACATACACATTCCAACGCCAACAGGTTATTTAACCCTTCTTGATGTTGGGATTTATTTCACAGCTTTCTATTTAGGGTCTAAGTCAGGAGCTGTTGTGGGTGGTTTATCAGGCTTTTTGATTGACCTTTTGTTGGGCTATCCTCAGTATATGTTTCACAGTTTGATTGCCCACGGTGCACAAGGATTTTTTGCTGGTTGGGCAGAGAAAAAACGTATTTTGGGGTTGATTCTTGCAAGTATTTCAATGGTTGCTTGGTACTTCTTAGCGGCATTACTTTTAGGATATGGTTGGGGTGCTGCTTGGGCTAGTATTCCAGGAAACTTACTCCAAAATATTTTTGGTATGTTTGCAGGTTATTTGATTTTTCTATCGTTTGAAAAAGGAATTAACAAAAAATAGATTAGTAAACCAGGGAGGCATAAGATGGATTTAGAAGCATTAGCAAAAGAAACACGAGCAATTGTTGTTGATATTGTGGAACGCTTAGCCATTAAAAAAGGACAAATTTTTGTCCTTGGGTTATCATCTAGCGAAGTAGCAGGTGGCTTGATTGGAAAAAATAGCAGCGCAGAAATTGGTGAAGTGATTGTAAAAACCATTCTCGATGAACTTAATGAGCGCGGTATTTATCTAGCTGTTCAGGGATGTGAACATTTGAATCGTGCCTTGACAGTTGAACGTGAATTAGCTGAAAAGAAAGATTTAGAAATCGTCAACGTTATTCCAAATCTGCACGCTGGTGGTAGTGGTCAAGTGGCTGCTTTTAAATTCATGAGCGACCCTGTTGAGGTAGAAGAAATTGTGGCACACGCAGGGCTTGATATCGGTGATACTTTTATCGGTATGCATGTCAAGCGCGTGCAAGTTCCTCTTGTTCCAGTTCAACGTGAACTTGGAGGCGCTCACGTCACAGCGCTTGCTAGCCGACCAAAACTTATCGGTGGTGCGCGTGCGACTTACACAGCAGACCCAATCCGTAAATTTTAAACAATTATAAAAAGGCTGAAGTGCTGAACTTCAACCTTTTTGCTTATTTAGAAAGTGTCGGATTAGCATACATTGTTGGCAAATGAATATCGTTTTCCAAGAGGGCTTCTTGGTAAAGGCGATAGAAGTTTGAGTAAATGTAGCTTTGTTTACCGTTTTGAACGAAAATATCAATTCGGAAAACAAGTTGAGCAGTGCTATTAGTACGTGGACCAAGAATTGTCGGACTACCAACGATTTCAGGGAAACTTGGTAATTGTTCTTGGTTAACGGTTTTGATGATATTAGCTACTTTCTCAAGGTCAGTGTGAGCGTAGATTGGAATATCAATCTGAACACGCATATCACCACGAGATTTATTTGAAACAACAGTGATATTACGGTTAGGAATGAAATGCAAGGTTCCGTCAAAACCACGAATTTGTGTTGTACGGATACCAACGCTTGAGATGTTTCCTTCGACAGCTCCGATAACAACTGAGTCACCGACTTCGAATTGATTTTCAAGCAAGATGAAGAAACCATTGACGACATCAGTCAAGAAACCTTGTGCCCCAAGACCAAGGGCAACCCCAGCAAGTCCAGCACCTGCAAGAAGACTTGAAACAGGAACACCTAGAATGCTTAACACCCAGTAGATAAAGAAAAAGTAGAGGGTGTAATTCATAATATTGTGGAGCAGTTTCGTGATGGTTTTTTGACGTGCTTCAGTTTGACGTGAGAGTGCAATTGATTTTGCAACAGCATGTGTGAAAATGAAATTAACAACTCTTTTAGCAATGAGAAAAAGCACAAGAAGCAGGATAAGAGACACTGTTTTTGAGATAAGGTCAATAGCAATCTCTTCCACCTGAAGTTGTTCGATATATTTTGAAATAATGTTCATACCCATAGTTTATTAAAAAAATACTTTGCAAGCAAGTTTTTATTAATTTGATTTGTTGGCACAAAGTAATAATAGCTAAAACTGCTGAAATGATAAGAAAAAACTTAGCCTCTAAAACCCTTGATATAACACTATTCTTTGACAAAAAAGCCTGAAATATGTTAAACTAAACTGTATATAAAATTTTAAGGAGAAATGACTTCATGTCTGTATCATTTGAAAACAAAGCTACTAACCGTGGCGTGATTACATTCACAATCGGTCAAGATAAAATCAAACCAGCTCTTGATCAAGCATTCAACAAAGTTAAGAAAAATTTGAACGCACCTGGATTCCGTAAAGGTCACATGCCACGTGCCGTATTTAACCAACAATTTGGTGAAGAAGCACTTTACGAAGATGCATTGAACGCACTTCTTCCAGCAGCTTACCAAGCAGCAGTTGCAGAACTTAGCCTTGATGTTGTTGCTCAACCAAAAATTGACATCCAATCAATGGAAAAAGGTCAAGAATGGACTTTGACTGCTGAAGTTGTTACAAAACCAGAAGTTAAACTTGGTGACTACAAAAACCTTGAAGTATCAGTAGAAGCTTCTAAAGAAGTAACTGACGCTGAAGTTGACGAAAAAGTTGAACGCGAACGTAACAACCTTGCTGAACTTATCGTTAAAGAAGGTGCAGCAGAACTTGGTGATACAGTTGTTATCGACTTTGTAGGTTCAGTTGACGGTGTTGAATTTGACGGTGGTAAAGGTGAAAACTTCTCACTTGAACTTGGTTCAGGTCAATTCATCCCTGGTTTCGAAGACCAATTAGTTGGTGCTAAAGCTGGTGAAACTGTAGAAGTTAACGTAACATTCCCAGAACAATACCAAGCTGAAGACCTTGCTGGTAAAGATGCTAAATTCGTTACAACTGTACACGAAGTTAAAGCTAAAGAAGTTCCAGCTCTTGACGACGAACTTGCTAAAGACATCGACGAAGAAGTTGAAACTCTTGACGAATTGAAAGCTAAATACCGTAAAGAACTTGAATCAGCTAAAGAAATCGCATTTGACGATGCTGTTGAAGGTGCTGCTCTTGAATTGGCAGTTGCAAACGCTGAAATTGTTGAATTGCCAGAAGAAATGGTTCACGACGAAGTTCACCGCGCTATGAACGAATTCATGGGTAACATGCAACGTCAAGGTATCTCTCCAGAAATGTACTTCCAATTGACTGGTACAACTGAAGAAGACCTTCACAAACAATACGAAGCTGACGCTGACAAACGTGTTAAAACTAACCTTGTTATCGAAGCTATCGCTAAAGCAGAAGGATTCGAAGCTTCTGACGAAGAAATCGAAAAAGAAATCAACGACCTTGCTTCAGAATACAACATGGAAGTTGAACAAGTTCGTAACCTTCTTTCAGCAGACATGCTTAAACACGACATCGCTATGAAGAAAGCTGTTGAAGTGGTAACAAGCACTGCAAAAGTAAAATAATTTATCCTTAGATAAATAGTTATAAAGTCAGGTAATCGATAGATTACTTGGCTTTTTATGCCCTTTCTCAGAAATTCTTATAAATCTTTTGACGAATTGACAAAATTAGCGTAAAATAGAGAGTAACGAAAATTAAGATAATAGGGTTATTGTGGCTGTTTGCTCACATCCTAAGATTAATAAGGAGAATTACCTTGGAATTAGAAGTATTTGCTGGACAAGAAAAAAGCGAACTTTCAATGATTGAAGTTGCACGTGCTATTCTGGAAGAACGTGGACGCGATCATGAAATGTATTTCAGCGATCTTGTAAATGAGATCCAAAACTACCTCGAAAAATCAGACGCAGAAATTCGTGAAGCTTTACCATATTTTTATTCTGCATTGAACGTTGATGGAAGCTTTATTCCACTTGGCGACAACAAATGGGGACTTCGTTCATGGTATGCTATCGACGAAATCGACGAAGAAATCATTACACTTGAAGAAGATGAAAATGGAGCACCAAAACGTAAACGTGTAAATGCCTTTATGGATGGTGACGAAGATGCCATCGATTATTCAGATGATGATCCAGAAGACGACGATTACTCTGCAAAATCTTCTGATATGGAATACGATGACGAAAATCCAGATGATGAAAAATCTGAAGTTGAATCATACGATTCAGAAATCAACGAAATTATTCCAGATGATGATTTGGATGAAGAAGTTGATATCAACGAAGAAGATGATGAAGATGACGATTTAGACGAAGAATAATTGTTTTAAACGTCTAAATTTAATTTTAAAAAACTGATTCATATCATTTGACAAAAGTCTCAGGATAGTTTATAGTATTATTCGGGCACCTCTTTTTTAGAGGTCGGAGAAAAGCTCCCTAACTTTTTAGGGAGCTATTTTTGTTTTCCTAAAAGTAAATGGCCATTTGCTTTTTTTCATTTATCGAATAAATTTGCTAATTATTTGATATTCTTTCGCTTTCAATTTTCAAGCACTTATCGTTTGCTATCATTTTTATTTTAAAGGAGTTTTATTTAATGACTAAGTATATTTTTGTTACTGGTGGTGTTGTTTCTTCTATCGGTAAGGGAATCGTTGCTGCAAGTCTTGGTCGTCTTTTGAAAAATCGTGGTCTTAAAGTGACTATCCAAAAATTTGACCCATACATCAACATTGACCCAGGTACAATGAGTCCTTATCAACACGGTGAAGTTTATGTAACAGACGATGGTGCGGAAACTGACCTTGACCTTGGTCACTACGAACGTTTCATCGATATCAACCTTAACAAATATTCAAACGTTACAACTGGTAAAATCTACAGCGAAGTTCTTCGTAAAGAACGTAAAGGTGAATACCTTGGTGCAACTGTCCAAGTTATTCCACACATCACTGACGCTTTGAAAGAAAAAATCAAACGCGCTGCTACAACAACTGACTCTGATGTTATCATCACTGAAGTTGGTGGTACAGTTGGTGATATCGAAAGTCTTCCATTCCTTGAAGCTCTTCGTCAAATGAAAGCTGATGTTGGTGCGGATAACGTTATGTACATCCATACAACTCTTCTTCCATACCTTAAAGCTGCTGGTGAAATGAAAACTAAACCAACACAACACTCAGTTAAAGAATTGCGTGGACTTGGTATTCAACCAAACATGTTGGTTATCCGTACTGAAAAACCAGCTGGTCAAGGCATCAAAAATAAATTGGCACAATTCTGTGACGTTGCTCCAGAAGCTGTTATTGAGTCACTTGATGTGGATCACATTTACCAAATTCCACTTAACATGCAAGCTCAAAACATGGACCAAATCGTTTGTGATCACTTGAAACTTGATGTACCAAAAGCTGATATGTCAGAATGGTCAGCAATGGTTGACAAGATTATGAACCTTAAAAAATCAGCTAAAATTGCCCTTGTTGGTAAATATGTTGAATTGCCAGATGCATACCTTTCAGTTGTTGAAGCACTTAAACACTCAGGTTACGTTAACGATGCAGCAATTGACCTTAAATGGGTTAACGCTAACGATCTTACTGCTGATAACGTTGAAGAAATGCTTGGTGATGCTGATGGTATCATCGTTCCTGGTGGATTCGGTCAACGTGGTACAGAAGGTAAAATCGAAGCTATCCGTTATGCGCGTGAAAAAGATGTGCCAATGCTAGGTATCTGTCTTGGTATGCAATTGACATGTGTAGAATTTGCTCGCCACGTCTTGAACATGGAAGGTGCAAACTCTGCTGAGCTTGATCCAGACACTAAATACCCAATCATCGACATCATGCGTGACCAAATCGACATCGAAGACATGGGTGGAACACTTCGTCTTGGACTTTACCCATGTAAATTGAAACCAGGTTCACGTGCAGCGCAAGCTTACAACAACCAAGAAGTTGTTCAACGCCGTCACCGTCACCGTTACGAATTTAACACTAAATTCCGTGAACAATTTGAAGCTGCTGGTTTCGTCTTCTCAGGTGTGTCACCAGATAACCGCTTGATGGAAGTTGTTGAATTGCCAGAGAAAAAATTCTTCGTGGCTGCTCAATATCACCCAGAACTTCAAAGCCGTCCAAACCGTCCAGAAGAGCTTTACACAGCATTTGTGACTGCGGCAATTGAAAATAAAAACAGTAAATAATAGTGGAAATACGTGAAAAAAGCACCTTTTTAAGCCTTTCTAAGGTTTAGAAGGTGTTTTTTTATGTAATGGTATTGTTACATAGGAAGTCTTCACATTTTGATAAAAAATAGTATAATAGTGAGCATGAGAAAAATGAGAATAAGGAAACGTAGTATTTTGTTATGGATGATTGCTCTAGTGTTTATAGCAAGTGTCGGGGCAAGTTTTTATTTCTTTCATGTTGCCCAGGTTCGTGAAGATAAATCGTTTATTAACAATAAACCACGTTCCAAAGATAGTAGTTTATATGCCTATGAACAAAGTTTTGATCAGTTAAGCAAAGAAACACGTTGGATGACTAATCAAGGCCTTAAACAGGACGCTTGGTATGTTCCTGCAGCGACTGAAACAAATAAAACAGCTATCGTTGTTCACGGTTTTACAAGTGAAAAAGAAGACATGAAGCCTTATGCTTGGATGTTCCATGAACTTGGATATAATGTTCTGATGCCAGATAACATGTCTCATGGTGATAGTCAGGGACAAATTATTGGTTATGGTTGGAATGATCGCCTAAACATCGTAAAATGGGCTAAACTATTAGCGGAAGAAAATTCAGATTGTCAAATCACTTTATTTGGTGTTTCGATGGGTGGAGCTACAGTCATGATGGCTTCAGGTGAAGAGACACTACCAAAACAAGTGGTTAATATTGTTGAAGACTGTGGTTATAGCAGCGTTTGGGATGAATTAAAATATCAAGCTAAAGCTATGTATAACTTACCAGCTTTCCCGATTCTTTATGAAGTGTCTGCGGTATCAAAAGTTCGAGCAGGTTTCTCTTATGGACAAGCCAGCTGTGTGAAACAATTAAAAAACAATACGCGCCCAATTCTTTTTATCCATGGAAGCGAAGATAAGTTCGTTCCAACAAGTATGGTTTATAAAAATTATCGTGCAACCAATAGTGAGAAAGACCTTTATATAGCTAAGGGTGCAGCGCATGCCAAATCTTTTGAAAGTGATCCTAAAACATACATTGAAAAAATTTCAGCTTTTTTGCAAAAAAATTGAAAAATAGTGTTGACAGAAATGTGAATGGCTGATATAATTATTTACGTTGTTAAGGAACAGCGGAAATGGCGGAATTGGCAGACGCGCAGGACTAAGGATCCTGTGATCGCTTTAGATCGTGAGGGTTCAAGTCCCTCTTTCCGCAGAGTGACAAGCCAGAGAGTGCTTGTCTTTTTTTGTGCTCAGAAGTCATTGAGTGAAAACAGAAATGAAAGCAGTGAGAAAGTTTGAAAAGACTTTCTTTTTTACACTGCTTTTTTCACAGAAAATTAATCAAATTGTAAGTAACGCTAGCAATCTTATTTATTTTGTGATAGAATGTACATATAAAAAGGGTATATCCCAAAAAATAAATAGGAGGCCTATATAATGGCAATCGTTTCAGCGGAAAAATTTATCAAAGCTGCCCGTGAAAACGGATATGCGGTTGGTGGATTTAACACAAACAACCTTGAATGGACTCAAGCAATCTTGCGTGCAGCAGAAGCTAAAAAAGCTCCAATTCTTATCCAAACTTCTATGGGTGCTGCAAAATACATGGGTGGTTACAAACTTTGTAAAACACTTATCGAAAACCTTGTAGAATCAATGGGTATCACTGTACCAGTTGCTATTCACCTTGACCACGGTCACTTTGAAGATGCATTGGAATGTATCGAAGTTGGTTACACTTCAGTTATGTTCGACGGTTCACACCTTCCACTTGAAGAAAACCTTGAAAAAGCTAAAGAAGTTGTAGCTAAAGCTCACGCTAAAGGCGTTTCAGTTGAAGCTGAAGTTGGTACTATCGGTGGTGAAGAAGACGGTATCGTTGGTGGCGGTGAATTGGCACCAATCGAAGATGCTAAAGCTATGGTTGCTACAGGAATCGACTTCCTTGCAGCAGGTATCGGTAACATCCACGGTCCTTACCCAGCTAACTGGCAAGGTCTTCACCTTGACCACCTTGAAAAATTGACTGCTGCTGTTCCAGGATTCCCAATCGTATTGCACGGTGGTTCAGGTATCCCTGATGATCAAATCAAAGCAGCTATCAAACTTGGTGTAGCTAAAGTTAACGTTAATACTGAATGCCAAATCGCATTCGCTAAAGCTACTCGTAAATTTGTTGCTGAATACGAAGCAAACGAAGAAGAATACGATAAGAAAAAACTCTTCGACCCACGTAAATTCTTGAAACCAGGTTTCGAAGCTATTACTGAAGCTGTTGAAGAACGTATCGACGTATTTGGTTCAGCTAACAAAGCTTAATCAGACTTCGTTTCGTTAAAAAACTTCCCTTTTGGGAAGTTTTTTTGTGCTTTTGAAAGTTTTTTGAGTAAACTTAGCTCTTTTGTTGACAATTATTTAGTGAGTGCTATAATGAACCTGTTAGCCGATTTAGCTCAGTCGGTAGAGCAACGCACTCGTAACGCGTAGGTCGTAGGTTCAATTCCTGCAATCGGCAGAAGAGGTAAAAGGTCCCGATTTTGGGGCTTTTTATGTTATGATATTTTTGAGAGTTTAAACAGTTTCAGAAAATAGTAGGGCATTTTCTAAAAGTTTTTTAATGATTATTGGCCAAAAAGCTTGCTAAAATAGGTCCAATATGTTATCATTTTATGGTATGTGGTGTAAAACACCTATAATCTAAGTAGGAGGACGCAGATAAAATGGCTAAAGTTTGTTATTTCACAGGTCGTAAGACTGTATCAGGAAACAACCGTTCACACTCAATGAACAAAACTAAACGTGCAGTTAAACCAAATCTTCAAAAAGTTACTATTCTTGTAGATGGAAAACCTAAAAAAGTTTGGGCATCAGCTCGTGCGCTTAAATCTGGTAAAGTTGAACGCGTATAAAATAAAAGCCGAAAGGCTTTTTTCTTTGTTTTGTAGCCGTTAATTTTCCATAATTTTTTACAATACGGCTAATATATGGTAAAATAAACTGATAAAAACTTTTGAGGTAGTAAATATGACTGTGAAAATTAATACAAAAGATGGCCAAATTGAGTTATCTGACGACGTAATTGCAACTGTTGTTGGTGGTTCAGCAACAGAAATTTTTGGTGTTGTTGGTATGGCAAGTAAAAGTGCTCTTAAGGATAATTTTCAAGCGCTTCTGCGTAAAGAAAACTACGCAAAAGGTGTTGTTGTCAAATCAACAGAAAGTGGTATTTTAGTCGATGTTTACACTGTGATGTCATACGGTGTGAAAATTTCTGAAGTATCTAAGAACATTCAGGAACGTGTCAAGTTCAACCTCGAAAATCAACTTGGCCTTTCAGCAGACATGGTGAATGTTTACGTACAAAATATTAAAGTTGTAGGAGAAGATTAGTGTCAAATATTACAACAAGTTTATTCCAAGAAATGGTTCAAGCTGCTAGCACCCGTCTTGGAAATCAAGCAGAATATGTAAACTCCCTTAACGTTTTCCCTGTACCAGATGGTGACACAGGAACAAACATGGGAATGACAATTGAAAATGGTGCCAAAGAAGTTGCAGACAAACCTGCATCTACTGTTGGAGAAGTTGGACAAATCCTTTCAAAAGGTCTTTTGATGGGTGCACGTGGTAACTCAGGTGTTATTACATCTCAATTATTCCGTGGATTCGGTCAAGCAATCAAAGATAAAGAAGAATTGACTGGTAAAGACCTTGCACATGCCTTCCAATCAGGTGTTGAAGTTGCTTACAAAGCTGTTATGAAACCTGTTGAAGGGACTATTTTGACTGTTTCTCGTGGTGCTGCAACTGCTGCGCTTAAAAAAGCTGAAGAAACTGATGATGCTGTTGAAGTTATGCGTGCTGCACTTGATGGTGCAAAAGGCGCATTGGCTAAAACACCAGAAATGCTTCCTGTTTTGAAAGAAGTTGGTGTTGTCGATTCAGGTGGTCAAGGTTTGGTCTTCATCTATGAAGGTTTCCTTGCTGCTTTGACTGGTGAATACATCGCTTCAGAAGATTTCAAAGCAACTCCAGCTGTTATGACAGAAATGATTAACGCTGAACACCACAAATCTGTAGCTGAACACGTTGCAACTGAAGATATCAAGTATGGTTACTGTACTGAAATCATGGTTGCTCTAAAACAAGGTCCTACTTACGTTAAAGAATTTAACTACGATGAGTTCCAAGGCTTTTTGAGTGGTTTAGGTGATTCACTTATTCTTGTTAACGACGATGAAATTGCTAAAGTTCACGTCCACACAGAAGACCCAGGGTTAGTCCTTCAAGAAGGTCTTAAATACGGTGCTCTTAAAAAAGTTAAAGTTGATAACATGCGTAACCAACACGATGCTGTTCTTGAAAAAGATCAAGCAGCAGCTGCTAGCCAAGAAGCAAAAGATTTTGCAATCGTTGCAGTATGTGCTGGTGATGGATTAGCTGACATCTTCAAATCACAAGGTGTTGACTACGTTATCTCAGGTGGTCAAACAATGAACCCATCTACAGAAGATATCTTGAAAGCTATCGATGCTGTTAACGCTAAAAATGTTATCATCTTGCCAAACAACAAAAACATCTTTATGGCTGCCCAATCAGCAGCAGAAGTGTCTGAAGTCCCAGCTGCAGTTGTTGAAACACGTACTGTACCTCAAGGATTTACAAGTTTGTTAGCCTTCAATCCAACTCAATCATTGGAAGAAAACGTTGAAGCTATGACTGCAAGCCTTTCAGATGTTGTTAGTGGTAGCGTAACACTTGCTGTTCGTGATACTTCAATTGATGGTCTTGAAATCCACCAAGATGACAACCTAGGTATGGTTGATGGTAAAATCGTGGTTTCAAACCCAGACATGACAACTACTTTGAAAGAAACATTCGCTAAAATGATTGACGAAGATAGCGAAATTATCACTATCTACGTTGGTGAAGATGGAAGTCAAGAAATGGCTGAAGAAATGGCTGATTACCTTGAATCAACTTACGAAGATGTTGAAGTTGAAATTCACGAAGGTAAACAACCAGTTTATCCATACTTGATGAGTGTTGAATCTGT
>FZPS01000063.1_pt890 | contig 22490 bp, 17 predicted proteins | sample 1817821 | NCBI WGS metagenome assembly FZPS01 (sample SAMEA104158645, study PRJEB21678) | metagenome | place: Germany | collected 2015-04-21 | reverse complement strand
GTTTCTAAATATAAAAAAACAAATTTAACAAAGGAATTAAAGATAGCAAAAATCATATCCTGGAGCTATATAATATTTGGCATTACAATATTTATAATATTTAAAATAATTTAGGAGATGAAACCTATGGATGCAATACAAAAAGATTTAAATAAAAATATACAAATTCTAAAGGAAATATTTAAAGACTGTGATGATATAGTATATAGATTTATACAAATTGGGAAGAATAAAAAACAAATTTGTTTTGTATTCATAGATGGATTAATTGATAAGCAGTTAATAAGTGAATATGCTATTCAGCTTCTACTTGCTATGGATGAAAGCGGAAATCTAGATATGAGTAAATTTAAATCAAATTTACTAGATACCATAGCAAAAGAGACTATTGCAGTAGTGGAAGTAGATGAAAAATCGCAAATAGATGAAATAGTAGATAGTATATTATGTGGAGATACCATATTGTTAGTAGATGGAATAGCACAGGCTTTAGCACTTTCATCTAGAGGATGGTCTACTAGAGGTATAGGAGAACCAGAAACTGAAACAGTAGTTAGAGGACCTAGAGACGGCTTTGGAGAAACGATAAAGATAAATACTGTATTAGTTAGAAGGAGAATCAGAGATCCTAAACTAAAGGTAAAGAACCTTCAAATAGGCAGACGTTCTAAGACAGATATAGCAGTAATGTATATTGAAGATATTGTAAATAATGAATTATTAAAAGAAGTATTTGAAAGATTAAATAAAATAGATATAGATGCAATATTAGATAGTGCTATGTTAGAGCAGTTAATAGAAGATAATTATATGTCTCCACTTCCTCAAATAGAAAACACAGAAAGACCAGATACGGTAGCTGCTTCTTTATATGAAGGAAGGGTTGCTATACTAGTAGACAATACTCCTTTTGCACTGATAATCCCTGCTACTATAGGTACCCTATTACAATCAGCAGAGGATTATTATAGTAGATGGACTATATCTTCTTTTATAAGAATGCTAAGGTTATTAGCAGTTTTTTTAGTTACTCTTTCTCCTGCATTATACATAGCTATTACCTCTTTTCATCCAGGAATTATCCCTACTCGCTTAACCTATTATGTTGCAGCTAGTAGAGTTAATGTACCTTTTCCAGCAGTAGTAGAGGCTTTTTTAATGGAAATTACCATAGAACTACTGCGGGAAGCAGGTACTCGAATATCTGGTCCCATAGGGACTACCATAGGTATAGTAGGAGGTCTTATAATAGGGCAAGCAGCAGTAGAGGCTGCAATAGTAAGCCCTTTAATGATAATCATAGTAGCCATAACTACTATAGCTGCATTTGCACTACCTAGTTATGAATTTGCATCTGGATTGAGATTTTGTAGATTTATATTTATGATTTTAGCAGCTTTATTTGGATTATATGGAGTAATGCTTGGAGTGGTAATGTTATTTACTCATATGGTTCGCTTAAATAGTTTTGGCATTCCCTTCACTTCTCCTTATTCTGGTCTAGGCATAGAAGAAGGAGATTTGAAGGATACCTTAATAAAAGCTCCTATTCAAGATATGGAAAACAGACCAGAATTCACATTCCCTAAAAATAGGAGAAGATTGTGGAGAAGGTGATAAAATGCAGAAAAATAAAATATCCAATATACAAATAAAAGCTTTATTAATAACTTCAGTAATAGGTGTGGGAATATTATCTTTACCTAGTGATATGGCTGCTGTATTGGAAAATGATGGATGGATAGGCATATTGATAGGAGGATTATTGACTATCCCCTTCATTATAATGATAGAAAAGATGTTTAAATTAAAGCCCGAGAAAGATTTTTTTCAACTAGGAAAAGAGGTATTAAACCCAATAGTATTTAAAATATTTCTAATAATAATTTTATTTTATATAATATCAATACTTAGCTATGCCAATAGAATTTTTGCAGATGTAATAAAAACATATCTATTGGAAACAACACCTATGAAAGTTATTATCATCACTATGCTACTAGCAACATCTTACATAGCTCGTTCCCCCATAGAGATAATAGCAAGAGTAGCAGTTATTATAAATCCAATTATAATAGGATTTATAATATTTTTGGTTGTAATAAACATACCAAATATGGATATTACTGATATATATCCTTTATTTCAAGTAAGCTATAGGTATATTCCAAAAGGAATTGTAACTGCACTTTTTTCTTATACAGGATATGAAATAATACTATTGGCATTGCCCCAAGCAGAAGATAAAAAAAACACTTTAAAATACAGCATAAGTGGTATGTTAATAGTCATAGCCATATATTTGATAGTTTTTTTTATTTCCTTATCCCAATATGGAATTCATCAATTAAAAAGGGAGATTTGGCCAACTATAGCGATTATAAAGGAAGTAGATTTACCAGGATATTTTTTAGAAAATTTAGATGGAATAGTAATGGCAGTATGGGTTATGGTTGTATACGGTACTTTAGGTCCCTTTCTTCACATGGCGGGAAGAGTACTTTCTGATATATTTAATACAAAAACCCATGATATATTTATATTGCCTTTATTGCCTATAATATACATAATATCTATGTTGCCTAGAAATTTAGTAGAAACGGAACAATATTTAGGCAAAGTTGTGAATTATTCCTCAGTAGTTGCAATCATGGTAATTCCTACCATAATATTTATAGCAACTTATATTAATAGTAGGAGGAATAAACCATGAAAAAGAAGATTGTATTTTTTATAGTATTAACATTAATTATAACATTTTTATCTGGTTGTTGGGATATGATGGAGATAAATCAAAGGCTTTTTATATCCAGTATAGGAGTGGACTTATATGAACATGAAGGTATGAATAAGCTTTTGGTAACTTATGTATATCCCAACATAAATGCCATAGGTAAAAATGCTACTGAGGAAAAGAAAAAATATGTTATATCCACACCTTCTAGTAGTATATTTCAAGCAGGAAAAGAGTTTAGCGGTAATGTGGAATATCCTTGTTGTTATAAACATGTAAAGGTATTTGTATTGGGAGAAGATGTAATCAAAGATGAAAATATAACAAGAGAAGTAATTGATGAATTAAATAGAGATACTGCGATAAATAAGAAAGTGTTTATATTGGTAGCTGATGGTAAAGCTAAGGATATATTAGAATCTAAGGCTCCTCAGGTACAAATAACTGATGGTACCATATACAATATATTGAGAGATAATCGTAGTGCAAGTAGATTTACGCCTCAAACTCTAACTAATATGATATCTGATTTGGATTGTAATGGGGTTACCCTTATCCCAAGAATAATTAAAAAAGGAGAAGAACTATCTATATCAGGTGCTGCTATAGTAAAAAATTATAAATTTGTAGGTTGGATTGGAGAAAAGGAAAATAGAGCAATAAGTCTTGTAAAAGGTACTGTAGGTCGAGAAATAATTGATATAATTTATGATAATAGCATATTATCTTACACTATTACTAGAATAGATTCCAATAAAAAAGTGGATATAGACGAAGACATAACGGCAGATATTTTTATAAGATTGGAAGGCTATATTCAAGGATATAAGATGGATATTGAAACTAATTTATTTAAAAATGAAGTGTTATTAAATATGGAAAAGGCTTTAGCAAAGGAGATTGAAAGGGAAATAAAGGAAACTTTATTTTTTATTCAAAAAAAATATAATGCTGATGTGATAGGAATCGGATCTCATATAAGTAAATTTCATCCTAAAACGTGGAAGAAAGTTGAAGATGACTGGGAAAACATATTTTCAGAGGTGAAATTTAATATAACTGTAGATCCAATAATAAGAAGAACAGGTCTAACAAAATAAAAAATAGTATAAAAAAACAATAATAGGAAATAATTAATAGTACCAGAAAAAAAGGAATTAGGAGGAATTTTAATGAAATATAAACTATTAGTCCTTTGTTTAGTACTGTTAATTATTTCTACAGTATATTTGATACATCCATATACTAGTAAAAATCACAAGGAAAGTTTTAAAGATGAGATAATTCGTTTTCATATAAAAGCTAATAGCAATAAAGAAGAAGATCAGGCACTAAAACTTAAAATAAGAGATGAAATATTAAAGGAAATGGGAGACAAATTTGCAAACAGTAAATCTATAGAAGAAACTAGATATGTAATATTAAACAATATGGAGAACATTAAATCTATATCAGAAGATTTAATTGCCAAAGAAGGGAAGGATTTTTCCGTAGATGTATCCCTAGGTAATAGAAAGTTTCCTACAAGAAAATATGGAAATATTACCTTCCCTGCAGGAGAATATGAAACCCTTATGGTAAGCATAGGGGAGGGTAAGGGGCAAAATTGGTGGTGTGTTATGTTCCCACCCTTGTGTTTTGTAGATATTAGCCATAGCAATACAAACAATTCAGAAAAGATTTTAGGAAAGGTGTTATCAGAAGAAGAAGTATATAAACTACAATCCAATAAGGAATTAGAGGAACCAACTATAATACTAAGATCAAAAATAGTAGAAGTATTTGAAAAAACAAAAGACAATATTGTCAATAAATTCCTAAGAAATATTGAGGCTACCACTAGTAAAAACTAGTGATAGCCTTAATATTTTGGGCATTTTTCATTTATCTGTATAAAAATTATTTTTTTACAAAAAATATAAAAACCAACCAATATGAGAGGAGGAAGCTATTTGAAAAAGTTTACCATAATGACCATAACATTTGTGTTACTATTTTTATCCATACTTATGTTTTATGAGCCAAATAAAAATTTCATAGAAAGTACCAGTAGATATAATATGTATGCTCCCAAAATACTCTATTGGGGCTCAAGAGGTCAAGATGTAAAAAATGTTCAATGGCAGTTAGTTAAATGGAAATACCTTATAGGAAAAGTAGATGGTATATATGGTCCAGAAACCTATAGAGCAGTTAGAAGATTTCAAGCTAAAAATGGATTAGCTGTAGATGGAGTAGTAGGTCCAAAAACTGCAGCAGCACTAGGTATTACATTAAAAGGTACTACAGCTCCTGCTTCTGCTCAAGGTATAAGTAGGAAAGGAGATGAGTACCTGTTAGCTAGAACTATTCACGGAGAAGCTAGAGGGGAACCTTATATAGGGAAGGTAGCAGTGGGAGCTGTTGTGTTAAATAGGGTTAGAAGTCCAAAGTTTCCCAATACAATAGCGGGAGTAATATATCAGCCTTTGGCATTTACAGCAGTAGCTGATGGACAGATAAACTTGACTCCAGGGAAAGACTCTATAAAAGCTGCAAGGGATGCTTTAAATGGTTGGGATCCTACTTATGGAGCATTATACTATTGGAATCCTGCTACTGCAACTAGCAAGTGGATTTGGTCTAGAAAGGTAACATTAAAAATTGGTAAACACTGGTTTGGAATATAGGAGGTGATAATATGGAAAAAAGAAGATGGTGGATAGCCCCAACCATATTAGGCTTAGCATTGGTAATAGCCTTAGTGTGGGGCTACAATGAATATACAACTAAGAATGAATTAGGAATGGCTTTAGAAAATCATTATCAACGATTATTCTTTGATGTAAAAAAACATGTAGAAAATGTTCAAGTTAATCTATCTAAAGCTATGTTATCAGAATCTAGAGATCAAAATGTGTTACTATTATCTCAAATAATGAATGAAGCTTATTTTGCCCAAGACAAATTAGCTCAAATGCCCATAACTCATGCGGAAACAGCTAAAACAGAGAAGTTTTTAAATCAAGTAGCAGATTATAGCTATTATTTAATTCAAGCTCATTTAAAGGGTGAATCGTTGACTGATAAGCAAAGGGAAACATTGACCAGCCTTCAAGGAAATTCTGCTATATTTAATAGTGAATTAGCAGAATTACAGTCGCAACTAGCTGACAAAAATTTTTTAATGACTAGTTTAAATAAGAAACAAGCTAAAAAAATTAGAGAAGGCAATGAAAAGATATTTCAAACTAGTTTGGTTTCTATAGAAAAAAATATGGCAAAAACTCCAGAATTGATATATGATGGACCTTTTTCTGATCAGATAATCAATAGAAAGCCTTTAGGGTTAACAGGGAAAGAAGTATCAAAAAAAGAAGCAGAGAGAATAGCAAAGGAGTTTTTTGGAGCTAATAGGGTTCAAGGTATAAGTTCCTTTGAAGAAGGGAAGGATATTGATAAGGTAAAGATTCCCTCCCATACCTTTAATATAATACCTAAAAATACTTCTAAGGAATTAGCGGTATACATGGGTGTATCTAAAAAAGGTGGAAAAGTAATATGGATGGCTAATCCTAGACCTGTACCCAAGGGGAATTTATCTATAAAAGAAGCTCAGAATAAAGCATTAAAATATCTTAAAGAAAAAGGATTTGAAAATATGGAGCCTAACTATTATTTACGATATGATGGCACCGTATTATTTAATTTCGTATATAAGGAAGATGGTATAACCATATATCCTGATTTAGTTAAAGTAAAAGTGGCTTTGGATAATGGGGAAATAGTTGGATTTGACGCTTCAACCTATTATCTTAACCATCATGTTAGAAATATTCCCCAAGCAAATATAACTATAGAAGAAGCTAGAAACAAAGTAAATCCTGAATTAGAAATAAATTCTGCTCGACTAACATTAATCCCTAAAGGAAAGGAAGAAATATTATGCTATGAATTTAAAGGAAAATATAGGAGAGGAGACTATATAGTATATATAAATGCTCTTGACGGTAGTGAAGAGCAGATACTTCAATTAATAAAAGATGAAAACGGAACCTTAACGTTTTAAAATAATAGTTGTAAATTCCCCCTTATATTATTAAAATATAATAAAAGGGGGAATTTTTATGGATAATAGACCTATAGGAGTATTTGACTCAGGAATTGGCGGACTAACAGTACTTAAAGAAATAGTAGAACAGCTTCCAGGAGAGAACATAGTATATTTTGGAGATACAGCTAGGATTCCCTATGGAACCAGATCTAAAGAGACTGTAATAAAATATTTTTTCCAATCAGTTAGATTTTTATTGACAAAGGATATAAAAGCAATAGTAGTTGCTTGTAACACAGCTTCTGCATTGGCTATGGAGGAAGCACAAAAGGTATTTGATATTCCTATAATAGGAGTAGTAGATCCAGGTTCAAAGGCAGCAGCAGCTTCTACTAAAAATGCTACCATAGGAGTTATAGGTACAGAAGGGACAATAAATAGTGGAGCTTATCAGAAAAAAATAAGGCAGATATTACCTTCGGCAGAAATAATTGGTATATCTTGTCCTTTGTTTGTTCCTATAGTGGAAGAAGGTTGGGAAAATTCAGATGTGGCATATATAGCGGCAAAAAAATATTTATTAGAGTTAAAAGAGCATAATATAGACTCGCTAGTATTAGGATGTACTCATTACCCAGCTCTTCGATATACTATAAACAAGGTATTAGGGGATAAGGTAACCCTTATAAACCCAGCCTACGAAACAGCTAAAGCTACTAAAAACATGTTAAAAGATAGAAATTTATTGTCTGACAAAATAGATGGGGGCAAATGCAATTATTTTGTAAGCGATGATCCAGAAAAGTTTAAGCGTATAGGAGGAAATATACTACGAAAGGAAATAGCTTTTGTTCAAAAGGTGAATATAGAAAATTTATAGGCACTAATTAGTGCCTATAATTAGGCAGTTAGTGCCCAAAATTAAGCACAAAGGAGGCTTAAAATGTGAAGGATTTATTTTTTAAGGAAAATATATTAGAGATTTTAGATTATATAGAAGAAGGTATACACATTATAGACAATAGAGGGAGAATAGTATATCACAATTTGTTTGGCCAAAAAATTGATGGAATAGATAGAGATAAAGCTATAGGAAGGCATTTATTGGAAGTATACCCTTCACTTACCTATGAAACTTCTACATTATTAACGGTGGTGAAAACAGGAAAACCCATATTGAAAAAAGAGCAAACCTTTATAAACTATAAAGGAGAAAAAATAACCACTATAAACTCATCTATTCCTATAAAAAGCAATGGGAAAATATTAGGAGCATTGGAGATATCTAAGGATATTACCCAAGTTAGGAAAATGTCAGAAAAGATAGTAGATCTGCAAAGCCAATTATATAGCAATAATATTCGTCAAACAAAAGAGGATGAAATGGCTAAATATACCTTTATAGATATAATAGGGGAAAATGCTCAAATGTTAAAATTAAAAAAGATAGCTTTAAAAGCAGCAAAAACTGATGCACCAGTTCTCATATATGGAGAAACAGGAACAGGGAAAGAGCTATTCGTCCATTCCATACACAACTCAAGTCATAGAAAAAACAATCCTTTCATTACTCAAAATTGTGCAACATTACCAGCTAACTTATTAGAGAGTATACTATTTGGAACTGTAAAAGGTGGTTTTACTGGCGCAGAAGATAGAAAAGGGTTATTTCAATTAGCCCATGGAGGTACATTGTTTTTAGATGAGATAAATTCCATGCCTTTAGAATTACAATCTAAATTATTACGTGCTGTACAAGACGGTACCATAAGAGCAGTAGGAGGAACAAAAACCATAAATGTTGATGTAAGGATAATAAGTGCTACAAACATCCCACCAGAAGAAGCAGTAAAAAAAGGATTAATGAGAAAGGATTTATATTATAGATTAAATGTAATAAATTTAAAAATTCCTCCTTTAAGAGAAAGAAAAGACGACATTCCCATACTCACCAGTCATTTTATCGAAAAATTAAATAAAAAATTAAACAAATCAGTAAAAGGAATTTCTGAAGAAGTACTAAATATATTTTTAAAATACCCTTGGGAAGGCAATGTAAGAGAATTAGAAAACCTATTGGAAGGAATAATGAGCATACAGGATATAGAACTTATAGAATTAAAACACTTACCAGCTAAATTTAAATATTATGAAGAAGATAAATCCTCAGAATCTTTCTCCCTAAAGGAAACTTTAGAAGAAATAGAAAGGAATTTTATAATCAGAGCTTTAGAAAATACAGAATATAATATTAGTCAAGCAGCTGAAAAATTAAACATTCCTCGACAAACTCTTCAATACAAAATATCCAAATATGATTTAAAAAAGTAACAATAAGTATAAAAAACGGTGCCAGGCACCGTTTTTTATACTTATTGAGTGCCGAAAAGTAGGCGTTAAAATTTAAACATTTTTATTATTTTTACCAAAGTAGTAAGTTTTAGCAGTTTTTTATACAAAAAATATTGGCATGAATATTGCATTAGTTAATATATGGAAACTAATATTATAAAAATTATTAGTATAAAGGAGGAATAACATATGAAAAAAGGATGTCCATATGGAACTCATAGAGTACTAGAACCAAAGGGAGTTTTACCTCAACCAGCATTAAAGCTTGATAATGATATGGAAGAGATATATGATAATGAAATTTTAATCGATGTACAAACTTTAAATGTGGATTCAGCAAGTTTTACTCAAATAAAGGAACAAGCTAAAGGAGATATAGAGGAAATAAAGAAGATAATGAAAAGCATAGTAGATGAAAGGGGTAAGCATCAAAATCCAGTAACTGGCTCAGGGGGAATGCTAATAGGAACTGTTGAAAAAATAGGACCTGCTCTAGAAGGGAAGACAGATTTAAAAGTAGGAGACAAGATTGCAACTCTAGTATCTTTATCTCTAACTCCTCTTAGAATAGATGAGTTTATAGAAGTAAGACCAGATGTAGATCAAGTGGATATAAAGGGTAAAGCAATATTATTTGAATCAGGAATATATGCAGTATTGCCTGATGATATACCAGAAAATTTAGCTTTATCTGTACTAGATGTAGCAGGGGCACCAGCGCAAACAGCCAAACTTGTCAAGCCAGGAGATACGGTAGTGGTTCTTGGAGGAACAGGAAAATCAGGAATGCTTTGTCTATATGAAGCTAAAAAAAGAGCAGGAGTTACAGGCAAGGTTATATGTGTGGGTTCTAGAGATGAAACAATAGCAAGGACCAAAAAGGCAAATTTAGCAGATTACTATATAAAAGCTGATGCTACCGATGCAGTAGGTTTAATGAATAAGGTAAAAGAAATTACCAATGGAGAGATGGCAGATATAGTAATAAATACCGTAAATATACCTAATACAGAGATGACTAGTATATTACTTACTAAGGATAAGGGAATGGTATATTTCTTCAGTATGGCTACTAGTTTTACCAAAGCAGCATTAGGAGCAGAAGGGGTAGGGAAAGATGTAACTATGATAATAGGAAATGGATATACTGAAGGACATGCTGAAATAGCCTTAGAATTGATGAGAGAAAGTAAGGAATTAAGAAATATATTTGAAAAATTATATGCCTAAATGAAATATAGGAGTAGATTGTGTGTTTCTAAAAAAAGGGGGATATAAACAAAATGAGATCCTATAAGGATATAGAATTATGGAAAGATGTTACTGACGATCAATGGTATGATTGGAAATGGCAAGTTAGAAATAGAATTACCGACATAGAAACCCTAAAGAAAGTAATAAACATAACGGAAGAGGAAGAAAAGGATATAGAAAAAGTACTTAAAAAGTTTAGAATGGGAATTACGCCTTATTATGCTTCACTGATGGATCCAGATGATAAAGATTGTCCTATTAGAAAGCAAGCAGTACCCACTATTATGGAAACCTACAAGAGTATGGCAGATATGGAAGACCCGTTGGCAGAGGATGTGGATTCACCAGTACCTGGTATAACCCATAGATATCCTGATAGAGTATTGTTTTTAATTACAGATCAATGTTCCATGTACTGTAGACATTGTACTAGAAGAAGATTTGCGGGGCAAAGGGATTCAGAAGCTCCAAAAAAGAGGATAGATCAAGGAATTGAATATATAAGGAACACACCACAAGTGAGGGATGTACTATTATCTGGTGGGGATGCACTATTAGTATCAGATGATAGATTAGAATATATAGTAAAAGAATTGAGAGCCATACCTCATGTGGAAATCATAAGAATAGGAACTCGTACACCTGTGGTAATGCCTATGAGGATTACAGATGATCTAGTAAACATGTTGAAAAAATATCATCCTATATGGTTAAACACTCATTTTAATCATCCAAAGGAGATTACAGAAACCTCAAAAGAAGCAGCAAGAAAAATGGCAGATGCAGGAATCCCTCTGGGGAATCAATCAGTACTTTTAAGAGGAGTTAATGATTGTCCTCACATAATGAAGGAATTGGTTCACAAATTAGTAATGATGAGGATAAGGCCTTATTATATATATCAATGTGATTTATCCATGGGTATAGAACATTTTAGAACCAAAGTATCCAAAGGTATAGAGATAATTGAAGCGTTACGAGGACATACTTCAGGTTTTGCAGTACCAACTTTTGTAGTAGATGCACCTGGAGGCGGTGGAAAAATACCAGTTATGCCTCAATATTTAATAAGTCAATCTCCTGAAAAGGTAGTTCTAAGAAACTACGAAGGGGTAATTACCACCTACACAGAGCCTCAAATGATAGAAGAACCTTGTAACTGTCCTGTATGTAAAAAAGAAAGGGATGGTTTAACAACAGGCGTAGCAGAATTACTTGAAGGCAAAGAAGTAAAATATTTAGAGCCAAATAATCTAGAAAGGAAAAAGAGAAAATCTTAAACAATTAGACAACAATGGGGGGAAAGATATTGTTATTAGAGCATATTTACAATAAATATGAAATTGTATCCATAGTAGGTATGGCAAAAAATAGTGGTAAAACCGTAACCTTAAATCATCTAATCCACGAAGCTATTGAGGAAGATGTAAAACTAGGTATTATATCCACTGGAAGGGATGGGGAAGCTATAGATGTAATTGCTGAAACAGAAAAACCCAAAATATATGCTGAAGTAGGTACTATCATAGCGACTACCACTGAATTGTTACCTCTAGGGGATGCAAACATAGAAATTATTTATGTAACAAATTACAGAACCCCATTAGGAGAAATATTGATAGGCCGAGTAAAAGATGGAGGTTATATTCAAATAGCTGGTCCTCAAACTATAAGGGAAATAAAGGATGTAGCTAATTTAATGCTTAATATTGGAGCAGAATTGATAATTATAGATGGAGCTTTAGATAGAAGGGCTTCAGCTGCTCCTTCCATTAGCGACGCCACCATTTTATCTACTGGTGCAGTTTTAAGTAGAGATATAAATAAGGTTATAGAAAAGACTCTTCATGTAGTAAATTTATTTAATCTTCCTCCCATAGAAGATTATAGAACAAGGGAGATTATAGAAAAGGCCATGGAACAAGGGCAAATTGCTATAATAGATAAAGAATTGAATACAATTCCTATAAATATAAAAACAGCTTTAAACTGTGGTCACATAATAGGGGATCATCTAAATGAGAATTCTAAATACTTGGTGATCCCTGGTTCCCTTGTCAAAAGTACATTAGAGGGTATTGTAAGTTCCACTAATATGTATAAAAACATAGACATAGTAGTATCTGATGGGACAAAAATTTTTATTGAGCCAAAGGATTGGCTTAAATTTAATAGATATGGAATAAACATAAAGGTTTTAAATCCAATCAATTTAGTAGCTATAACTGTAAACCCTTATGCTCCTCAAGGTTATTATTTTGAGTCGAACATATTATTGGCAAAGATGAGACATTATATAAAGGATATTCCTGTGGTAGATGTAATGCTAGGTGGTGATTAGTATGGAATTTATGGATTCCATAACAGAAAGGGTATTGGATTTTCAGTATGTATTAAATAAAATAAACACTAAAACACCCTATGGAAAAATATATAAGGGAAACATGAGAGCATTTTTGCCTGGTGAAGAGGACAAGTTAATAGAAGAATTGAACAAAGTAGAAAGCTATATTCCCTATACAAAAGATAAACAGTTTATGAATCAAATAGATCATATATTTAGGCATATGAAAGATTTAAGGACCTCCATAAGAAAAGCAAATAGTGGAGGAGTTTTGTCAGAAGTAGAATTATTTGAAATAAAAAACTTTCTATATTTAATTAAAGATTTATATCATCTACTAGAAAAACAGAAGTTTCCTTCATGGGATGATATAAAAATTCAGCCTATTGATAAATTAGAAAAATATCTAGATCCAGAAGATACTGGACTTTCTACTTTCTATATATATGATTCTTACTCAGAAGAACTAAAGAAAATTCGCCAAATCAAAAGGGAAGTAGAAAGGGAAATAAAAAGGGAAAAAAGGCATTTAAAAAAAGGAATAGAAGAAGAGTTAAATATAAAACTAAGACCTGATGGAACAATAATACTTCCTAAAGATGATAAAAAATTAATAGAGAAGATAGAAAATCATCCTCATTTAGCATATGTGTCAGAAACCTATATAAACATAAAATATTCCATAAAGCCAACAGATAACATGACTTTACTAGAAAGACAATATTTAATATTGAAGGATAAAGAGGAAAGAGAAGAATATAGGATAAAGGAGAAATTATCCCAACAAGTTGGTAAAAATGCTAAAGAGTTATTTAAAAATATAGCTAGTATTGGGAAGATGGACTTTATATTAGGAAAAGCAGTATTTGCTATAGAAATAGATGGGATAAAACCCAATATAATCTATGACCATAGTATAAAAATAGTAGAAGGTCGTCATCCTAAGATAGAGGAAATCCTAAATAAGAAAGGATTAAAATTTACCCCTATAACCATAGAATTAAAAGAAGGGGTTAGCTGTATTACAGGTCCTAATATGGGAGGGAAAACTGTAAGTCTCAAACTAGTAGGTTTACTTACGGCTATGGCTCAATATGGATTGATGGTACCAGCTAAAGAGATGGACTTAGGATTAAATAAATTTATTAAAACCTCAATAGGAGATCCACAATCTATGGACAAAGGCTTATCTACCTTTGGAGGTGAAATAAAGCTAATTCAAGAAGCCATAGAACAATGCAACGAAAGAGGTTTAATTTTAATAGATGAATTGGCTCGTGGCACCAATCCAGAGGAAGGTTATGCCATATCAAGAGCTATAGTAGAATATTTAAAGGATAAAAATTGCATAACCCTTTTGACAACTCATTATGACCATATAGGAGATATAGAAGATGTGGTTCATTTTCAAGTAGTAGGTTTATCCAATGTTGACTTAGAAAAATTAAAAATTCAATTACAGAATATTGAAGATGATGAAATAGATGTAATAAATAAATATATGGATTATAGGTTGAAAAGAGTAGATAAGGAAACAAAGGTTCCTAAAGAAGCTATAAATATAGCTAGAATAATGGGATTAGATAATGAGATAATTCGTAGGGCAGAAAAATATTTGGGACAATAGGAATGGTTTTTTGTCCTACAAAAAAGGAGGCGAAATATGTGGGAAAATTAAATCTTGATCAAGTAAAGATAGATAGTTCTAGAAATGCAGCAAAGAAAATAGCAGAAGATATGCAAAAATTTATAGATGAGCATACTACTACTTCAACAGAGAGAACCATAGTTAGATTATTAGGAGTAGATGGGGTAGATGAAATAGACAAACCCTTGCCAAATGTATTGGTAGATAATATTAAAGAAGGGGGAGGACTAGAGCAAGGAGCAGCCTATTGGCTAGGAAATGCTATAGTACAAACTGGAGATACTCCTCAAGAGATAGCAGAAAAAATTGGACGAGGAGAATTGGATATTACTCGTATTTCTACTGCAAGTGAAGAAAAAATCCAAGATACCGTATATGAATTAGCTAAGGAAACGGTGGACAAAATAAAACAAAATAGAAATAAAAGAGATAAGCTAATTGATACATTAGGGGAAGGAGAACAACCTTATTTATATGTTATAGTTGCTACAGGGAATATATATGAGGACATAGTTCAAGCAAAGGCAGCAGCATATCAAGGGGCAGATGTTATAGCTGTAATTAGAACAACTGGACAATCCTTATTAGATTATGTACCTTATGGAGCTACTACAGAGGGATTTGGAGGCACTTACGCTACTCAAGAAAACTTTAGATTGATGAGAAAAGCATTAGATGAAGTGGGAGAAGAAATTGGTCGATATATTAGATTGTGTAATTATTGCTCTGGCCTTTGCATGCCAGAAATAGCAGCTATGGGTGCATTGGAAAGATTAGATATGATGTTAAATGATGCTTTGTATGGAATATTATTTAGGGATATAAACATGCAAAGGACCATGATAGACCAGTATTTCTCTAGAGTAATCAATGGCTATGCAGGTATAATAATAAATACAGGAGAAGACAACTATTTAACGACAGATGATGCAGTAGAGGCTGCTCATACTGTATTAGCCTCTCAGTTTATAAATGAGCAATTTGCATTAAAGGCAGGAATTCCTGAAGAACAAATGGGATTAGGTCATGCTTTTGAAATGGATCCTGCGTTAAAAAATGGATTTTTATATGAATTAGCTCAAGCTCAAATGGCTCGTGAGATATTCCCTAATGCACCACTAAAATACATGCCTCCTACTAAATATATGACAGGAAATATATTTAAAGGTCATGTACAAGATGCCATGTTCAACATGGTGTCCATAATGACAGGACAAGGGATTCAACTGTTGGGTATGTTAACTGAAGCAATTCACACCCCTCACATACATGATAGATATCTAGCTATAGAAAATGCCAAATACATTTTTAACAATGCTAGAAATTTGGGAGATGAAATATTGTTTAAAGAAGATGGAATAATTCAACAAAGAGCTCAAGAAGTATTACAAAAGGCAGAGGAACTATTAAATGAAATAGCAGAGATTGGTCTATTTCCAACTATAGAACAAGGTAAATTTGGAGGAGTAAAAAGATCTAGAACTGGAGGAAAGGGATTAGAAGGTGTAGCTAAAAAAGGTAGCGGTTATTTTAATCCATTCATCCCATTGATGCTGGGAGGTGTTAAATAATGAGTCAAGTAGCACAAGTTGACTTAACCAAAGTGAAACCTTATGGAGACACATTAAACGATGGTATGGTACAGATTAGTTTTACCTTACCAGTACCCTATGGAGATGAAGCTACAGAGGCAGCTAGGCAGTTGGCAAAAAAGATGGGATTAGAGGAACCAGCGGTGGTCTACTCCAAAGATTTAGGCATGAATTTTACTTACTTTATAGTATATGGTAAATGTATTCATACCGTTGATTATACAAAGATAGAAGTTCCTAAAGTGGATATAGAAGTGATGTCTAAAGAAGAAGTAGAGCAATTTATAAAGAATAATATAAAAAGAAATGTAGTCATAGTAGGAGCATGCACAGGTACTGATGCCCACACTGTAGGAATAGATGCTATAATGAACATGAAAGGATATGCAGGGCATTTTGGATTAGAAAGATATGAAGGTATTGATGCATATAATCTAGGAAGCCAAGTACCCAATGAAGAATTAGTAGCAAAAGCCATTGAATTAGATGCAGATGCAATACTTGTATCCCAAGTAGTAACCCAAAAAGATGTTCACATTCCAAATTTGACTCAATTGGTGGAATTATTAGAGGCAGAAGGAATAAGGGATAAAGTAATATTAGTGTGTGGTGGTCCTAGAATATCCCATGAACTAGCCAAAGAATTGGGATATGATGCAGGATTTGGTCCCGGAACTTTTGCAGAAGATGTAGCCACTTTTGTAGTGATGGAAATGGTAAAAAGAGGATTAATATAGTAAATAACTTTCTTTTAAGGTGACTGGCACCTTAAAAGAAAGTTATTGTATTTTACCACATAGTATTTTTATCTTTTTCACAAGCTTTAACTATCATAGGTATAAATATTAATTGAATTATTATTCCAGGTAGAGCTGTTAGAGTCATACCTTTAATATACACATTTATAGGGGGCATAGGAAATCCAAATCCTTTTCCCAGAATAAGTACCATCAAAGCAGCCCCCAATCTGCCAACTATCATGCTTAGTATTAAAGATGGCCATAGAGTCATTTTTATCTTCCTATATAGAATGCCAGATATAAGTCCATATAATCCTAACTCCACTATCATCACCCAAAATATTGGAACTGGTGGCATACCTGTTATCACATGATTAATAATAGGAGAAATAATACCAACTACAAAACCCCAAGAAGGGCCTACAATCAATCCAGTAATCAACACAGGAATATGCATAGGAAGAAAAATAGCACCATTTATTCCACTTATATGTACTACTGTAGGAAGTATAATTGCTAATGCTAATAACATAGCTGCAGTAACTAAATTTTTTGTACGAAGCTTCATATTCCAACTCCTTTCTTAAATAAAAGAGGTATTTGTCTTATTATTATACTATTATTTTGTAATTTTTCCAATAGATAAAAACTTGCAAAAAAATTTATATTGATGTAGATTATTAATAGATGTTAATTAATAATTATAATGGACTAGTTTTGTTGCTTTAAAGAATGAAGGAGGAAAAGGAAGTATGTTGTTTACAATATTATTAATTTTTAAAATATTATTATTCATGCACATAACTGATATTAGATATAATAGGGGTATTATACTATTAATTAGTGCTTTGATAACCTTATTCTTTTTTACATTAATATATTTAAGCAATCACAAGAAAAAACAAACTATTGCTTTTTCCTTTTATAATATCATGTCAGCATTTATGTTTGCTGATGTTATGTATTATAGCTTTTTTAACTCATTACCATCTATTGCTATGTTGAAACAGTTTAGTGAAGTAACTGCAGTAGGCGATAGTATATTAGCTTTATTATCTTTTAGAAATCTTTTATTTCTATTGGATATACCCTTTCTAATGATGTACTCCAAGAAAAAGAAAGAAAAGTTGACAGAAGAAAACAAAACTTACAATAGATATATAAGATGGGGAGTTCCAGGAGGAATTGCTTTAGTTTTGATACTTATATTTAACTATTTAGCTTCCAATAATATGATAGAACCTATAGCAAGACAAGAAATATATAGTTACCATGTCAAAGATGTAAAGGATACCCTGGTAAAAAAAGATATTGTAGAGGGAAGGGGAGTATTTACCCAAGAAGATTTAGAAGAACTTAAAGAGAGAACTAAATTAAAAGAAGGAAAGCACACAGGAATAGGTAAAGGGAAAAATTTAATAGTCATACAAGTAGAAGCTCTACAGAATTTTCCTCTAAACAGATATTATGACGGTCAGGAAATAACTCCAAATTTGAATAAATTTATAAAAGATAATAGCACTATATATTTTAATAACTATTATCAACAGATAGGTAGGGGTAATACCTCTGATGCAGAATTTGTATCTAATAATTCCCTGTACCCTTCTATGGAAGATCCAACTTACAAACAATACTCCGATAATACTTTTTATGGACTTCCTTGGATATTAAGGGATAATGGATACACTGCTTGGGCATTTCATGGATATAAAAAAGAATTCTGGAATAGAGATAAGGCATATATAAATCAAGGATTTCAAAGGTTCATATCAGAGGAGGATTTTGATTTAGCAGAAACTGTAGGATTTGGTCTAACTGACGAGGAGTTTTTTAAACAAAGTATGGACTATTTAAAGGAATTGGATAATATAGATGACAATCCTTTTTATGCTTTTATGATAACCTTAACTAGCCACACTCCTTTTAAGATGCCTGATGAACATAAGGAATTAAATATACGAGAAGAACATGAAAACACCATATTAGGCGATTATCTTCAAGCTATTCATTATACTGATAAGACTTTGGGACAATTCTTTGAAGGTTTGAAGAAGGAGGGTTTGTATGAAGATACAGTAATAGCCTTGTATGGAGACCATTTTGCGATAACTGGGTTTAATGATTCAGGTATAGAATTGATGACTGACTTTTTAGGATATCATTATGATATAGATGAAATGTTTAAAGTTCCTCTAATAATACATGTACCAGGGGAGGATATAAAGGAAACTGTAAGCAAAATAGGTAGCCAATTGGATTTTTTACCCACTATATTAAATATAATGGGTTATCAAAACGAAAAGGGAATAATGTTTGGTAGAGACTTACTAAACTATGAAGGAGAAAACCATGTAGCTCCTCAAACCTATGTACTCAAAGGTTCATTTATAGATGACGAAGTTATATTCTATATGTCAAGAGATGGTATATTTGAAAATTGTACTGCAAAAGATAAAAAAACCAAACAAAAAATAGATGTAGCACCATTTAGAGAAAAATACGAAAAGATTATTGCTGACATAAACAAATCTGACTATATCCTTAAAAAGGATTTGATAAAACTTCTTATAGAAAACCAAGGGAAAATAGACTTTAGTATTTTAGAGGAATCTGATATTCCAGATTATGAAAGAATTGGATATTTAAATTATAAGTCATTAGAAAGATTAGATAACCTTTACGATGCAGACTATAGATTATTAGCAGTAGATATAGAATGGCATCCTGATAAAAGTACCATATTATTAGATGATGGGATAGATAAAAAGGCCATGATAGAAGGCTCCATTGAAGAATACAAACAGGTTCTAGACCAATATAGAAATAATCAACATACATTAGAAGATTTAATTATTTGGATGGAAAAACATGAGGATACTTATATATTTTTAAGAAGTAAGGAATCAGATGAATCTATATTCTTAAAAGTAATAGAGGATTATCCAGAGTTGAAGGATAGATTTATAGTAGAGATGAGAGATTTTGAACAATATATTAAATTATCCAACAAGGCGTTTAGAAACATAATATTAAATACAATAGATACAGAATATACAGCTGAGGAAATATTGGATTTTTTAAATAGAAATAATTTATATGGAGTAATAATAGATAGAAAGCAAGTTGATAATTATTTATACAGAGAGTTGAAAAAATTAAACATAAATATTTATGAAGAATAGAGTGGGACAGTGGGGACGAAACGAATGGGAGACTTTTTATTTCTATATTTATCTATGTAGTTTTTTCATATCCAGAGACTATATAAATATATCTATTATTTCAATAGAGTTATCTTTTGCTATATATTTGGGGAATACAATTTTACTTTTTTGTGTATATTTTGTACACATATTATGTTATTACTCTTCTTTCTATAAATTATAATAAAAATATAGTATATTATTGACCTTGTCAAATAGTAGAATAGTTTTTACTCCCCATATTTATACAAAATTAGGTAAAAGTTGAGGATTTTTATGGAAATATATATTAAGATTAAGAAAATTTAGACGATATGATATATAAGAGGGTATTCAACATGACAAGGAGGAATCTATATGAAAATTAAAACAAAGATAATTCTATTTACATGTATTTTATGTATAGCAAGTATTTTCTCAGCAACACTAACTAATTATAAATTTTTAGCAGGAGAACTATTAAATGAAATAGAAGATAATGCAAGAAATGAAGCTAAAATTACTACAAAAGAGATGGATAAATGGCTAAGCATACAAAAGAATTCTCTAAAAGAAATTGCAGAATCCCTAGAATATAATAATAATTTTGAATTTGACTATGTCCATAATTACTTAGGCAAACAAGGAGAAATTAATGAAGGCAATGTGTATTATCTTGGATTGCCTGATGGACCTGCAATATTTGGAATTGATTATATCACACCAGATGATTTTGACTCCACTGAAAGGAGTTGGTATATAAATGCTAAAGATTCTGATGATGTGGTAGTATCCTCCCCATATATTGACTTTAGAACTGGAGATATTACTATAACTATTTCTAAAGCTGTTAAAAGAAATGGTAAATTATTAGGAGTTTTAGGATCAGATATATTTGTTGATCATTTGGTTGAGATTGTTTCAAGTATGGATTTAGGAAAGGATTCCTATGGATTTTTAGTAGATGGAGAAGGAAATATTATAACTCATAAAAATGAGACATTTAATCCTGATCCAGAAAAAGGCTACATGAATATAAATGAAATATTAAATGGGAAATTAAAAGATATAGTTGGGGCAAAAAAAGCTACAGAAAATAAAATAAAGGATTATGATGGAAAAGAGAGGATATTTTTCATGGAAGATATGGATGAAACCAATTGGAAAGTTGGAGTAGCCATATCAAGTGATGAAATGTTAAAGACCTTTAAAAAATCTATAAATAGATTAATTATTATTACTATAATAATAATCGTCATTGCAATAATACTTTCTGCTATAGTTGGGAATTCTATTTCTAAACCTATTATAGAATCTGTAGAAGTAGCAAGTAAAATAGAAAAATTAGATTTGACAGAAGATATAGATGAAAAGAACTTAAAAAGAAAAGATGAAGTTGGTCAAATATCATTATCTTTTCAATCCATAATAAATACTCTAAGAGATTTTGCAAGGAAAGTGAGCGAATCCTCGGAACAAGTTGCTTCATCTTCTGAAGAGCTAACAGCCGTATCCGAAGAAGCTGCAACAGCAGCTAGTAGTGTAGCGGAATCTGCCAGTGAAATAGCCGTAGATTCAGAAAACCAACAGAAAGATATATTAAGTGCTGTATCTGCAATAGAACAAATATCGGCTCAAATTCAAGAAATATCATCAAACGCAGAAGAAATAAACAACTTAAGTCAAGAGGTATCAGGTAGTTCTGACGAAGGAAGAAATAAAATAGAACAGGTTATATATCAGATGAACAATATAGTCAAAAGTACCGAAAAAGTACAAGTATCCCTAGTAGATGTAGACAACAGTTCTCAAGAAATGGACAATATAATTCAAGTGATACAAGATGTAGCAGAACAAACCAATTTACTTGCACTAAATGCAGCAATTGAAGCAGCAAGAGCAGGGGAAACAGGTAGAGGATTTGCAGTAGTAGCAGAGGAGATAAGAAAACTAGCGGAAGAAGTTCATCATTCCACGGAAGATATATATGAAATTATAAAGAAAAATCAAAGCATAATAGACGAAGCAAATGAAAATATGAATGTAAGTAAAGAAGAAGTAGACAAGGGATTAGTGACAATAGATGAGACAAAGGAAACATTCATGGCAATCATAGATTCAGTAGACGAAATATCTAAGCAAATACAAAACATATCGGAAGCTATAACTCAAGTAGCAGAAGGTACAGAAAATGTGGTTGGCTCTGTAAGCTCTATAGAGTATACATCTAGAGAAATAGCGGAAAATATACAAAATGTATCAGCAGCAGCAGAAGAACAAACAGCCTCTATGGAAGAGATAGCCTCAGCAAGCGAAAGTTTAGCAATGCTTGCAGAAGATCTTCAAATTCTTATATCGGAGATAAAAATGTAATAGTGCAATATAGAAGATAGATGTTTTGCTTTTAGTGATGGGAGGTTCCCATATACCCAAAGTAGTTATATTTAAATATAAAAACATCCTATGGATAAAAATATTTATAGGATGTTTTTTATTTTAAATGAGTAGTTGGAGAATTTCTATAAAAATTATATTATATTAGCTAATATATTAGTTGAGTAAATTTCATAATTTAAAAACGTTGATTTTACTAATTTCTACGATAACA
>FZPS01000062.1_pt3080 | contig 22496 bp, 23 predicted proteins | sample 1817821 | NCBI WGS metagenome assembly FZPS01 (sample SAMEA104158645, study PRJEB21678) | metagenome | place: Germany | collected 2015-04-21 | reverse complement strand
CTCTCCGTCGGCTACCATGTCCATGGTGCTATCAGAAAGCTATCCTTCTGCCCCTTTAAAATCGGGAAGTACTATAGTTACAGTTGCCTTGTTCTCTATCATCTTGATATCAAAATTATCTGGGATCTCTTTTTCAGCAAATTCTTTTATTGCTTCTTTAGGATTTTCCAGACACAGTTTTCTGAAATCAGCATCCGTGGTAGACCTTTCTATTACTTTCTCCATAACAGACCTAACTTCTTCAGGAGTCCATTGGATCATTTATATCCCCCCTAATGATCCTAATTTATATATAGAAAAGTCAAAATTAAGATCTTTATTAAAATTGCTTAATTGTATATTTCATAAGGTCAAAAGATACCTGCATAACTTCCCAAATAACATTGAATATTTCCTTAACTTGGCCCTTTCCTCCAGCTACCTGATCCAATTCCAAATCCGACAACTCTCCATCAGTACCTTTAAAGTCAGGAAGAACAATGGTAATTGTCGCTTCATTTTCTACCATCTTAATCTCAAAATTATCCGGAATTTCCTTATCAGAATACTGCCTGATTGCTTCTTTAGGATTCTCTAAACACAATTTTCTAAAATCAGCATCAAATGTAGATCTTTCTATAACATTGGTCAAAACTGACTTGATTTCTACTTGGTTCCATTCTCCTAAACTCATATACCTTGCCCTCCCCTAATAGTAAGGCTATATGAATATTCACCCTAATAATATCAACTGATAATATAGATATAAACCATTTATGGATGAAAGGTCTGAATAACCAAATAAACGGTCGAATAACCAGATAAAATGAAAAAGCAGAATGTTTATTGTCAAATACTCCCATAAACATTCTGCTAAAAAATGACAATATATATTATACATTAAAAGATAATATATATTAATATCTTAATATACGCTTTAACTCCTTCGCATATTTACGACTAACAGGAATAATATCGGGATGGTTTGCAAATCTTATGTGATAAGTATTATTAAACATTGGAAGGATAACTCTTATCTTATCAATATTTATAAGAAAGGCTCTATGACATCTAAAGAAATTAAGTTGAGACATTCTTTCCTCCCAGTAATTTAAGGTCTCCTTTACTCTATAACACTCACGCTGAGTAACCACTATCACATTGCCCTCATCTGCATAAAAATATAAAACCTGATCCGGATCCAGGAGTACAATTCTATCTCCTCTCCAGGCAATAACCTTGTTAATCTGCTTTCTAAACAAAGAGCTAGATCTGTCATCTAAAATCTCACCGCAGCTTTTTGACAGTTTTTCAATGGTCTGTTTAAGGCGTGATCGTGAAACCGGCTTTAAAACATAGTCTATGGCATTGATATCAAAGGCCTTAACAGCATACTCATCATAACCCGTTATGAAAATAATCCTTACATCTGGTAAAACTTCGTATATTTCTTCAGCCACTGTAAATCCGTTCATCTGGGGCATCTCAATATCCAAAAAGACAGCATCGGATTTTAGCGCCTCCAGCCTCTCAAGGGCCTCAAGGGGATCGGTAAAAACCCCCATAACTTCAACATTCTCGTATTGTTTAATTGCATAGCTAAAATTTTCTAAGGCAGCAGGTTCGTCATCAATTATAATTACCTTCATTTGAATATCCCTCACTTGTACTTGAATTTAGAATCTCCATGGAAACTATAGTACCCTTCCCAACCTCACTTTTGATTTTCAGTCCTGAACCATAATGCCTTTTTAACCTCTCATTTAAATTTCCTATTCCTATACCATCCCTTTGCATCTGGTCTTCCAATAATAAGGAGTTTGCTTTTTTCTGTGACATTCCCACACCATCATCCTGTACAGTCATTAAAACCTTACCATTATTTTTTTCTACTGATATCCAAACGGTGCCTCCTTCTTTCTTGGGATAGATCCCATGTTTGACAGCATTCTCTACTAAAGGCTGCAGTATTAGGGGAGGGATCTCTAAATCAACTCCTTCCTCTATGTGGTATTCTACATTTAACCGGGTACCAAAACGGGCCTTTTCAATATTGAGATAGGATTTTACCAGTTCCAACTCTTCCTCAAGACTAATAAAACTATCTAAGTTCTTATACCTGAACTTACCCTGTAGATATGTACCCAGCTCATCTATAAGCATATAAGTTTTCTTAGGGTCTGTAATACAAAAACCCATTATGACGTTTAAGGTATTATAGAGGAAATGTGGTTTAATTTGTGCCTGTAGGAATTTAAGTTCTGCATCAATAGCCTGTTTTCTAACCTTTTTCATAGTAACCAGGTTTTTTACCCGGGCAAGCATTTCCTCCCTATCAAAGGGTTTTGACAGATAATCATTAGCACCGCTCTGAAAACCCTGTAGTATATCTTCAATTCGATTTCTTACTGTTAGTATAAGTACCGGTAATTCTACCAGTGAATATTTATCCCTTATGCGACTACATAACTCATATCCCGACATTTGAGGCATCATAACATCTGTTATAACCAGGTCAAAATCCTCATCTCCCTCAATTATCTTTAAGGCTTCCTCCCCACTGTATGCCGTTATAACGGAATAGTTCTCTATACTTAACTGACTGGCTAATACCTTGCAGTTTACGGGTTCATCATCTACCACAAGAATCCTGCCCTTGTCATTATCTCCTTCCTGTTCCATAGCTACAGCTGTTGCAAGCTTTGCCTCCTCAATTTCCCATCTAAACTCTTCATGTACTATGCCCCTGGGTATAATATATACGTTTCTGTCAGCCTTAGCCTTGCTGACAGGAAGGGTAAATATGAATTCCGATCCTTTCCCAACCTCCGACTCAACCCTGATTGAACCCCCATGGAGCTCAACCAGTCTTTTTGTAATATCAAGGCCCAAGCCTGTGCCCTGGTATCCAGTTATATTGGAGTAGCTTACCTGCTCATAGGCACCAAAAATATAATCAATTTTATCTGCCGGTATACCCACCCCTGTGTCAGATACAGAAATTTCAACAAAGTCATCCTTTACCTTGGCTGAAACTGTTATACTGCCGGATTGTGTATATTTTATTGCATTGCCAATGAGATTGTATAATATCTGCTGCAGGCGATTTTCATCTGCTTCAACCGGCGGGATATCTTCAGATATATTGTTATAAAGTTTCAGAGGCTTGTCTAAAATAAGAGGTTTGCAAAGAACCATTACTGTATGAACCACCTGTTTTATATCTGTACTCTTGGTTATTAAAGTAACATCTCTGTTCTTAAGCTTGGTGAAGTCCAATATATCATGTACCAGCATGGCCAGGCGTCTTCCACTGGAAACAATTAACGAAAGATTGTTTATTTCTTCACTGTCCAGCTTTCCTTCAGCTATATCTTTGACGGATTCTGCTATACCTATCATGCCATGTAAAGGTGTTAATAGTTCATGGGTTACATGTGCAAGAAATTCATCCTTCATTTTATCCATAACCAGCAAGCGTTGGGACATTCGCTCCACGGTTTTGAAGGCTTTGGAAAAGCGGCTGGCTATAACAATTGACTGAGCCAGTATAAATATAAACAAACCAAATGGCGACAGGCTACCTGTGAACAACTTCTCATTAAAATAGAGAATATCATTTAAAGCTGTTACTGTGAAAGCAAAGGAACCAAATAAAACAAAGTATACACCCTCTCTCTTCCTGAAAATCGCTATCACTAGAGCAACTACTAAATAGGAACAGACTAAAAGAGTGAATATTTGATAATAAATCAGTATTGTAGAATAGAAATTTGCTTCTGTAACTAGCACTATAGAAGAAAAAACAAGGCCAAAGACAGTAATAAATATATTTGCTTTTCTGGATGTTTCATCAGGAAAAAGAGAGTGAATAAAAAGAGAAAAAGAAGTTATTCCTAGATAAAAGGTTAAATACTCTACTTTCAAAACAAATTCCTGAGATATTTGAGGGAAATAATACAGGAGGATAATCTTCCCCACCAATATATTTCGTAATGAAATAAAAAAACATAACATGCCAAAATATAGGGGGGACTTTTCTTTTGGTCTGAGAGCATAAAGGGCTAAGTGAGACAGCCCCATTATGAGAAGGCTTCCAAAGAGTATCATGTCAGCCAGTATTTCGCTCTTCCAGGATTTTAATATATCCTCACTATTGCCTAGCTTAATTGACTGCCAGATCCCACCTCGTCTATGAAAAAAATTGGATACTTGCACAATGAATTCCAGGGTTCCACCAATTTGTTTTAGGGGAATAACTTTGGAATAGTACTTGGCCTCACTTCCTTCGCTGGTATTGGTCACCCGTCCGGAAGAGGACATGAGTTCCCCGTTTATCCATAGCTTGTGTGCAGTACTAATGGGTGATAACTCTATGGCTTTGGTTGTATTGTCTTCAGGCAGCTTAACTATTAAGCGGAAGGTTGCATAGCCGATTCCCTTTACAGGCTCGCCCTCATAAATATATCCGTTCCATGAACGAGGTATATTGATTAGATCTTTCCCATTAACTATGCTGCTATTAAGGAAGTTATGGGGTGTATGTAATTTTTTTCAGTAAAATTCCTACTGACCATCAAGATTGACCGGTCCATTTACATCAAAATCCCATTTAGTTAGGTCAAGAATGCCATCTATAGCTGTTGGTGGGTCTGCTTTGTTTATATCCTTTTGACAAGATGTGAGTATGATAATAAGTATCAACATGCAGGTAATATAGGCCCAAACCTTCTTCCAATAAAATGAAGTAACCATTTTTTCTCCTTTACACAAACACAACAGGCACAACGGTTCTATTCCTACATTATGATATAAATCTTGTGTGTAATAGTATAATCTTTTGTATATTATGAATGATTGTTATTTATATTATATTTCCGGTGTAGATATATGTCAATAATACTAATTTTTTCAGTTCTTTACATATAAACTTGCTGTTTATTTTTTGCAAAGCAGCTAAATGCCCGTATTTGATGGTTATGGGATTATTCATAAACACCATACATTATGCATAATCATTTATACTTCTTTGTATAACGGTATACCCGTTGTGCATATTTTCCTATACTATGTGTCTGGCTTATCTGGCTATATCTGCCCATTCTATAGAGTTACTGTGGTTTTCATTATCAAACTTCTTGTGATTTGTATAAATATTCATAGCCGGATTTTTTCATATAGAGGTTAAGGATTTATATGAAAGACGGGTCTCAATATAATATATTAACTGGTTGTACTAGTTCGATCTTTAGATCACCATGTATATAATGGCTATGATAAGAGTACGTTTAATAGACATTGTGATTCATAGGAGATGAACTAGCACAAAAGCTTATATTAACAATAGCAAGATTTGAATGAAAAAAGATAGGACTAATGATATGTAAAGGATAGAGTTTCATAACAATTATACCATATATCCAAAATGTGGATATTTAGATTTTCAGTTATCTACTTAACTATATTCCTTCCTGATTTTTTGGCCTTATATAACTGCTTGTCCACCAGTTCAATTACCTGATCAAAGGTCATATCATCTGTAGCACCACATATCATATACACACCCAGGCTACTGGTTAAGTTAAATTCATTTCCTTCTATAAAAAAGTGCTTTTTCTCTATATTGTATCTTATCCTCTCTGCTGTTTTCTTTGCAGATTCCAGGTCTGTATTAGTGAGGCAGATAAGAAACTCCTCTCCCCCGTATCTGGCTACCCAGTCCCTTTTCTTTCTTATGTTTTCTTTTAGCACCCCGGCAATTTCCTTTAAAACCTCATCCCCTGCTACATGACCGTATGTGTCATTGACATCCTTAAAGAAATCCAGGTCTGCCAGAATAATGGACAAAGGCTCCTCTCTCTGTGATGCGTTTAGGAGATCTATGGGCAGCCTCTGGTTTATATAACGCCGGTTATAAAGCCCTGTCAGAGAGTCCGTTATAGCTATCCGGTTCATTTCTTCAACCATGCTAAAGATCTTTAAACCGGGAATTCCCTCTCCGCTGCCTAGCACCAGGTTGCTTGTTACCTCCTTCAGAATTTCAACTACTACTCTTTTGCCATCAACATCTACAGGAATTGCAGTAATCATATAAATTCGATCATCTTTATGCTCTAACCTGTATATTGTATCATTTTCGTTAAAGGCTCGTATGGAAATACAGTTTTCACAAAGCTGCCTTTTTTTCCACAAGCTATAACATGGGATATCCGCCTCAAAGGACTGATTCCCCTCTATATCCAAAACCTTTTTCCTAACTGGATCTACTATTCTAATCACATCATATATATTGCCAAAATGTTCCAGTTTATCTAATATATAATCAAATACATTCATCTATTTACCTCCATATTATATAAAGCACCTGTATTATATCACAAAAACTAAATCCTGTGCTATTTTGGAGAAAACAAATTTTAAATGGCCCAAACATAAAAAAACCGCCTCAAAATAGGGTTTTGAGACGGTTGTTGACCTTATGCCAGCAGCATTCGATCGCTGAAGCCTTCAAATTTCTCTAACAAATCTGTTACTTTTAGATTCTTCTTCTCCTCGCCGGAAACATCGTATACAATTTTCCCTTTGTCCATCATAATTAGCCGGTTGCCGTATTTAATAGCATCCTTCATATTATGGGTAACCATAAGGGTGGTCAATTTGTTCTTTTCTACTAACTCCTCGGTTAACTCCAGCACCCTTACTGCAGTTTTAGGATCCAGGGCTGCCGTATGCTCATCCAGCAGCAATAGTTTTGGTTTCTGTATTGTGGCCATTAACAGAGCCAGTGCCTGTCTCTGACCCCCTGATAAAAGACCGGCTTTAACATTGAGGCGGTGTTCCAGACCTAAATCCAGTATCTTCAGGGATTCTTGAAATTTTAACTTTTCTTCTTTTCTGACACCCCAGCCCAATCCTCTTCTTTTACCCCGACGATTTGCAATGGCCAGGTTTTCAATAATTTCCATATCTGCAGCAGTACCCATCATAGGATCCTGAAATACTCTGCCTAAAAACGCCGCCCGCTTATACTCTGGCATTTTTGTTATATCCTCTCCTGCCAGTAAAATTTCTCCCCCTTCTGGCATATATACTCCTGCAATTAAATTTAGCAGGGTGGATTTTCCTGCACCATTTCCACCAATTAGGGTAACAAAATCCCCTTCACTGATATGAAGATTTAAACCTGATAATACCCTTTGTTCATTTATAGTGCCAATATTAAAAACCTTAGTTAAATTCCTTATTCTTAACATACTTTCACTCTGCCTTCTCTAGATTAATTTTAGGTTTTACGAATTTGGCTTTAATCTCTGGAATGGATAAAGCCATAGCGACCACAATGGCTGTAAACAGCTTTAAATTGGAAGATTTTAAGCCTATTCGCAGTACCAGGGCAATAATTATCCGATAAATAACTGAACCTGTAACTACAGAGGTCATCCTTAAGAAATAGTTAATCCGGGTTCCGAAAAGCACCTCCCCTATAATAACAGCCGCCAGACCCATTACTATGGTTCCTGTACCCATGCCTACATCAGCATATCCCTGGCTTTGAGCTACCAAAGCTCCAGAGAGGGCTACCAGTCCATTACTTAATAGCAGACCCAGTATTTTCATCATGTCTGTATTTCCACCCATTGCCCGTGCCATATTTTCATTATTTCCCGTAGCACGGATCAGGGCACCGATTTCCGTTCCAAAAAACCAGTACAGTATCCCCATTATGGCCAATACAAAAACCGCGCCAATACTTAGACTTACCATGGCCTTATCAAATCCTGCAGGTAAAATAAGCTGTGCTTTGGTGAAAATTGTTTCCATACCCAGCAAGGCTATATTTGCTTTCCCTCCCATGATGGTGAGATTTATAGAATAGAGAGCAATCATGGATAAAATACCTGATAAAATTGCCGGGATTTTCAGTTTAGTGTGTAAAACTCCTGTAACCACGCCTGCCAGCAAACCTGAACAAAAGGCTATTACAAGGCTTAAAAAAGGATCCCATCCCAGAATAATTAAAATAGCGCTTACTGCGCCTCCTAAAGCAAAACTTCCGTCTACGGTTAGATCAGCATAGTTTAGAATTTTGTAAGTTATATATACTCCCAAGGTCATAATCCCCCACAATACACCTTGAGCAACTGCGCTGTTTATAGATAATAGCAAACCTTCCATGTCTTTTTATACCCCCATTAGAAAGGATTTAGGCTATAAGCCCAAATCCTTTTTATCTGAAATAATCAATTGATATTATTCTTATTCATTTACAAACTTTGCTCTTTCAAGCAAATCTTCAGGTATGGCTATACCAAGGGCGTCAGCCACTTCCTTGTTTATTAGCAGTTCAAAATTCTCTAGATACAGAATAGGCATATCCGCTGGATTCTTATTTTCTTTCATAATCTCAATAGCCTGAGTGCTAGTAAGCTTGCCCAGATCATAGTAGTTTATTCCATAAGTAGCCAGACCACCATTTCTTAGCATACCCTCTTCTCCTACAATAACGGGCATTTTGGCATCCTGGGCAATCATAGATACTGTTGCCATACCGGATGCAATCATATTATCTGTAGGGCAATAGATAGCCTGAGCCTTTCCTACAACAGACTCCACTACCGATTGAATTTCAGAGGACTGGGATACGCTGGCATCGATAACATTAAGGCCCAGCTCATTAGCAGCCTCTTTGGCTAAATTAACCTGAAATACAGAGTTAGCTTCGCTGGAATTATAAAGTACTGCTACTGTATCTGCATCAGGCAAAATTTCTTTTAAAAGCTCCATCTGTTCTTTTACAGGAGTTAAATCCGAAGTTCCCGCTACATTGGTACCGGATTTTTCATTGGATTTAACCAGCTTTGCATCCTCAGGATCTGTAACAGCTGTAACCAGAATTGGGATCTCAGAGGTTTCGTTTGCCATAGCCTGTGCTGCAGGAGTTGCAATGGCCAGAACCAGATCCACCTTATCATTGACAAACTTAGCTGCAATGGTCTGGCAGTTGGATGTTTCGCCCTGGGCATTTTGATAATCAATAGTAAAATCCTCGTCTTCAACAAGGCCCGCTTCTTTTAAGCCGTCTACAAAACCCTGATATGCCGCATCCAGGGCATCATGAGTTTCCAGCTGAAGTACCCCAATCTTAAATGTCTTTTTTCCTCCGCTGGCCATTTGCCCGCTACATGAAGAGACAATAACCAAGCTGCAAATAAGTAACATGAGAATAAAAACGTTTTTTACTACCTTCCACATAACAACATATCCCCTTTTCATTCTTTATGTATTATATATGGGAATCATAAGTTCCCTTTTCTCTGTACTGACTACTATGCTGGTTTCCATGCTACTAATACCTGGAATAGAAACCAGAGCGTCTATAACATTCTTCTTATATACCTCTATATTAGGTGCTACAGCCTTTAAGAGGTAGTCTTTACTTCCCATTAGAGTGTAGCATTCCAATATATAAGGAAGCTCTTTGACCCTGCTAATAAAAATCTCAATGTTTTTCTGGTTGTAGGGTGCCAGGTTTATGGTTATAAAGGCTGTAATTTCAAAACCTAGTTTTTTTTCATCCAGCAAAGTAGTAAACCGCCGGATCACACCCTTTTCAATTAAATTTTTTGTACGGGCCAGGCAGGCAGAGGGTGAGAGTCCTACAGCCTTGGAAAGCTCAAGATTGGATATAGAGGCATCCTGTTCCAGAAGTAGTAATATTTTCTTATCAATTTTATCTAAATTAATTTGCATATGCCCCTCCACCAAATAAAATTTTGCATTTCCGGTATCATAGCATATTATATTCTGTATGTCAAGCTATTGTTCGAATAATCATCGGCATTTCAATGGCAAATGTATGAATATACTGAATTTTTTTATAACAGATGTTACGTCAGTAATACAAAAACTTATTTTATCTTTGTTTCTATAGTGTTAATATATATATAGGTAATGCCAGAAAATATCAAATTATAAGTGATAAGTGACCAGCCAATAAAATTTCAAAAAAAGGGGGCTTTATAATGGGGAGTAAAGTGGATGATCTAACTGGTTTATATAATGCTGATACAGCCAGAGAGCATATTATTGAAAGGATGGAGAACATAAAGCCTGATACAACTGATGTCTTTTTGCTCATGGACTGTGACAACTTTCAGGATATTAATGAAACTCATGGCCATATAATAGGTGATAAAGTTTTAGAACATTTAGGAAATATTCTTAAAAAATCTTTTAGAAAAACGGATATTATTGGACGTATGGGTGGAGATGAGTTTTGTGTATATATGAAAGATATGTCCTCTATAGAAATTGTTGAACAGAAATGCCGAAAAATAAATGATGATCTAAAGAAAGCATTAACCAATGTGGATGCATCTGTCAGCTTTGGAGTAACCTTGGTACAACATGAAGATACATATGAGAATGTCTATGAAAGAGCAGAAAGGGCTCTATATGAAGCAAAACAGAAAAGAAAAGCATAGTTTTTATGAATTAGAGCCCTTTTTCCGCTTATACACTTTAAAATAGTAGTCATAAGGATTTTTATAATCTCTTTTGCCTGAAATTCTGGATACCATTTCCCATTCTTTATTATTTATTTGGGGAAAATAGGTATCTCCCTCAAATTCATGGTCTATATAGGTTATATAAAGTTTTTCTGCATAAGGGAGGAAGGCGGAGTATATCTCCGCTCCTCCTATAATAAAGCACTCACTTTCATTTCTAATATCCCTGAATACCTCATCTATGGAGTGAGCTATTATACAACCTTCCTTAAAGTACTCCTTATTCCTTGTTAAAATAATATTCTTCCTTCCATCAAGAGGCTTGCCTATGGATTCAAAGGTCTTACGACCCATGACAACAGTGTGCCCCAAGGTCAGCTGTCTAAAATAGGCCAAGTCCTTGGGAAGCCTCCAGGGCATACGGTTATTATTTCCTATAAGCCTGTTTCGGTCCATGGCAACAATAAGGGATATCATACTGATACCTCCCCTTTTATATGAGGAAGAGGGTCATAGTCTACAAGCTTAAAATCTTCATATTTAAAGTCAAATATGGAATCAACATCCCTATTAATAATCATTTGAGGCAGCTTTCTTGGCTGTCTAGTTAGCTGTAATTTGACCTGGTCAATATGATTTAGGTAAATATGGGCGTCACCAAGAGTGTGTATAAATTCACCAGGTTTTAAGCCGCATACCTTGGCTACCATCATAACCAGCAAAGAATAGGAGGCTATATTAAAAGGAACCCCAAGGAAAACATCACCGCTTCTTTGGTAAAGCTGGCAGGAAAGCCTGCCATTTGCCACATAAAACTGGAACAGACAATGACAGGGGGGCAGTGCCATCTTGTCAATGTCAGCTACATTCCATGCACTGACTATATGCCTTCTAGAGTGGGGATTATTCTTAATGTCGTCAATAACCCTGCTTAACTGGTCTATATACGCCCCATCACCTGTAGGCCATGACCGCCACTGATATCCGTATACAGGACCCAGGTCACCATTTTCATCGGCCCATTCATCCCATATACGAACCCCATGCTCCCTAAGGTACCTGATATTAGTATCTCCTTTTATAAACCAGAGAAGTTCATAGATTATTGATTTTAAATGGAGTTTTTTGGTAGTCAGAAGGGGAAACCCCTCCTCTAAATTAAACCTCATCTGATATCCAAAGGTGCTAATGGTTCCAGTGCCGGTTCTATCTTCTTTCTGAACACCAGTATCCAGTATATGTTTTAAAAGGTCAAGGTATTGTTTCATTTTGTTTTTACCTCACATTTATACATTCTTGGCTAAAATTAAATATACATCCCTAGCCATTAGAATTATGAACATCCTGTGGTAGCACCACATTCTTCGCATACCTTACAGGTTCCGTTCTTTCTTAGTCTGATGCTGCCACAAAGGGAACAGACCTCACCATAGATGCGTTCGCCTTTTTCATTTTCACCTTCATAATAATCCTTATAGGAAGATTCATACTCTGATAAAGCTTTGTAATTTGAGCCTGCTACCAGGTCCCTGGCAGATAGCATATCCCCGTCTACATCCGGCTTTGCTTCACATCTTGAAAAGTTACCCAGTTCAATATCAATTATCTTGCTTACTAAATCAGATATAGACGATGCATGTTTTATGTATGGGTGACGGCTAACAAAGCCCGATGGCTCATACTGCTGTCCCCTTAGCATCCTGGATATTTCCTGTGGTGGGATATTATATTGAAGCATATTGGATATAGCCTTGGATAGGGAGGCAAGCAACCCCTTGACCACAGTACCCTCCTTATCTGTGGATATAAAAAGCTCGCCAATTCTACCATCAGGGTAAAAATTCACCGTTATATAGAGTTCAATATCACCTATTTTGGCACTATGGGTAAAGCCAGGTCTTCTGCCTGTAACTTTCCTACGCACAGCTTTTCTCTCTCTGCTGGCCTTTGCTATCTCCAGTAGTTCTTGGTAGGTCATATCTTCCAGTCTTTTTTCAGTATCATTATCCTTGGATGATGTTAGTGGCTGGCTTGCCTTTGATCCATCTCTATATATAGCAATGGCCTTAGTACCTGTGGTATAGGCTAATAAATGAATTCTTTCAATATCTTCAACAGTTGCCGTATTTGGCAGGTTTACAGTCTTGGATACAGATCCCGAAATAAGAGGGGTAATGGCAGATACCATAAGCACATGTCCCTCGGGGGCGATGGATCTTTTGCCTGTACCACATTTGCTGGCAGTGTCAAAAACAGGATAATGTTCCGGCCTTAAATGAGGCGCACCCTCTATCTTGCCATCTATAATATTATCCTTGTCATCTTTACGTAGAATATAGGCAACAATCTCATCTATCTGCTTCTCTGTATATCCCAGCTTTTTAAGGGCAGTTTCAATTACCGGGTTGACCATCACCATAGAGGCCCCGCCTGCCAGTTTCTTATATATTACATGGGCATAGAAGGGTTCAATGGATGTAGCACCACAGTCCATAGCAAAGGATATTGTACCAGTAGGTGCCACTACAGTTACCTGGGCATTGCGATACCCGTTTTTAACTCCCCTTTCATATGCCATATCCCATACCTTCATCAAGGTATGGCTTACACTATCCCAACCTATCTTTCTAAGGTTTTCATGGTCTATCTCCATAGGCTGGTAGCTAAGACTCTCATAACTATCTTTTCTGGCGCCGGCAACCCTTGCATGATTTCGGATAACCCTCAGCATATGTTCTTTGTTTATGTCATATTTTTCAAATGGACCTAATTTTTCAGCCATCAAGGCTGAAACATAATAGGAGTATCCCGTCATAATACCCATTATGGATGCAGCCATGGTCCTGGCTTCAGGTGAATCATAGGCATAGCCGCAAGCCATGATAAGGGAGGCCAGGTTTGCAGGTCCAAGGCCTGTTGCCCTGAAAAGATAAGTCTTTCTGGCTATGTGCTTTGTAGGGAACTGTCCCCAGTGTATAGAGGCCTCTAAAACCATTTGAACCAATGCTACTGTATGCAAGAACTCATCCAGCTTGAAGGTGCCCGACTCTACGTCTAGAAAATAGTACAGGTTTATAGATGCCAGATTGCAGGAAGTATCGTCTAAAAAGGCATATTCACTGCAGGGATTGGTAGCATTTATCTGGTTATGCTTGGCCCATAGCTGTCCGTCCTCACCTGCAGGACAGGTATGCCATTCATTAAATCTGCCATGAAACTGTAGCCCTGGATCAGCACAGTAGTATGCTGCTTGATTTATGGCATCCCAAAGTTCCTTTACCTTAAGCTCCTTATTGACGCTGGGGTCCACACGACCCTTTAAGGTAATAGTTGCATTGGGGTCCTTATCCAGGTTAAGTATTTTCTTCATGGTCTCGTCCTGTAGCCGCACCGAGTTATTACCGTTCTGCCCCGAAACAGTATTATAGGCTTCGCTGTTAAAGTCAGTATCATAGCCCATTTTTCCCAGGGCTCTAACCTTTTCTTCTTCTATCCTCTTCCAGTTTATAAAGTCCATAATATCCGGATGATCATCATCTACAATAACCATCTTTGCAGCACGGCGGGTAGTGCCTCCAGACTTGATAGCTCCTGCATTTCTGTCAAAGCCTTTTAAAAAACTAAGCAGTCCTGATGAAACCCCGCCACCAGATAGCCTTTCCCCTTCGGCACGCAATGTAGAAAAATTAGTACCTGTACCAGATCCACCCTTAAAAAGTTTGGTCTCGGTAACATAATGATCGGATATGGACTGCTCTCCAATGAGCTTGTCCTGAATGGAAATAATAAAACAGGCTGATGCTTGGGTTCTTGTATAGAGGTCTTTACTTTCTACCACTTCTTTTTTATCTGGATCATAGTAGTATAAACCGTTGGGCTCTCCTTCTATACCATAGGCCCTCTTTAAACCGGTATTAAACCATTGAGGAGAATTAGGAGCCCATGCCTGAGCCAATAGCAAATATGCCAGCTCATCATATAAAATCTGTTTTTGTTCATCTGTATTAATCAGCCCTTCGTCCATCAAGGCGGCTACCCAAAATGATACCATGCGGTGCACTATCTCCCGCATGCTGCGCTCATGGCCTACATGATTGTTTACACCTGCCTTTCTAAAATAATGGCTGGCGATAATATCACATGCATTCTGGGAATAATGGGCTGGAAACTCCAAATCCCTCATATCGCAGATTATTTTATTGGTCCTGTAATCTCTAAGTACTACGTCCACTGTTTTCCATTCAAAGAGATCATACACAGTCCTGCTTCTGTCAGCCTCCAACTGTTTGGTAAATTTTCTTACTATTAGTTCATCAATTTTATACATAATACCCTCCTTAACAAACTGTAGTTTCGGGTAGAATTTTGTTTTATATTGTCCATAATAAAATTGTACTACTATATATATAACCAGTCAAACGAGTTTTACACCAGATATTGTGTGTATGCTTAAAATAACAAAAAAATCCCCGATTAATGGCAACCATATAACCAATAATCGGGGATTTTAATATTTCTACTCTGTTCTGTTTTGACTCTGTTCTTTATCAAAGCCATCAGGATATCTTTTTTCCAGCTTTATAATGTTCTCTTTACATACATCGCCCAAATCAAGATCCAGGGCATCGGACATCAATGCTATATACCAGGCAATATCCCCTAGTTCCTTTTTAATATATTCTCTGTCCAGCTTATGCCCATGGAAGACGACCTTTTTGATATGATCTACACATTCCCCTACCTCGCCAGCAAGTCCCAGACTGGCATTTAAAATCTGCTCTTCAACAGTAGAATAATTCCCTTTAGTTCGCATGGCTTTGCGCTGATATTCAGACATATTCATACACTATCATTCCTTCTTAGATACAATTGTTCTGTGCCTTAAACAAATTTATCAGGCCAGATTAAATACTTATTGAGAATATCCACAAAATCCTTTAGACCCTCAGCATCCTCCTCATTAAACCTTGCTTTAATGGGACTATCTATATCCAACACTCCTATAAGCCTGTCCCCTATTATAATTGGGAGTACAATTTCTGACTGGGATGCAGCATCACAGGCAATATGCCCGGGAAACTTATTTACATCCTCTACTATTTGGATCTTTCTGGTTTTTGCAGCAGTACCGCATACTCCATTTCCTAAAGCTATCCTTACACATGCAGGCTTTCCTTGAAAAGAGGCCAGTACCAGCTCTTGTCCTTTATAGAGATAAAAACCGGCCCAGTTGATATCTTCAAGCATTATATATAACAGGGAAGATGCATTGGATATTCCCGCCAGCCAGTCTGGCTCACCATCCAGCAAACCTGTTAGATAAGTATTTAGCTCCTTATAAAAGGATTTTTTATCCCTTGCCTTAATCTTTTCAAACTCAAACACACTAGATTCTCCTTCTTTATTGCCTAACTGATCAACTGCACTAGCTATGAAAATTAATCTATCTGATTCTTTTGATAGACTTGACTGCCCCAGTTCAAGTCCTCTTTTAGTATAAAGCCTCCTGCACTCCTTAAGTATTCTCCCTGTAAATAATGATCTATTATAATCCTGCGAAGAGATGTATCTCTGGGTGCCTTATTAAAATCCTCTGGTTTTTTATCAAATACTCTTTCAAAGGTTTGTGAGTCATCGCTTTTTACTGGGTAGAGATAAAATTCCTGCTGGAACCTTACAATATTTGAGCTGGCAGGCAATAGTTTCTGGAACTGGGGATCAAAGAGCCAGGTGGTACACGTAAAGCCTTTGTATTCCCATTCAGGAAAATACTTTGGGAAAAACTCCTCAGCTGCCTCCATGGACTGACCGCATAGATCATAATCCATCCTGCCGTCTGCCGGGATATGCATGTCCAGTACACGATCGTCCCTTACCATCATAAGCTGCCAGTCTGATTTTGATAGCTCTACAGCCTTGTTAATGGCTCTGCCATGGGGAGATATTGGGTTACCTCTATAGTACTCCTCATCCTCCTGGAACTGGGATAGCCAAATTCCTTCAGTTTCATATATATTGTTAGTCCCGTTTACCTGTCCATCTCTTCTGTACCATATATCTTCTTCTGACAATGCTATAACAGATCCATCATGCTTGTTTTTGAACACTTTTACATTGCCTTTAAATCTGTCCATAGCAAACTGAAGTCTTCCCAACCTAAACAGTTTACCCGTAAAATGGTGTGTAAGCCATTGATTTTCTACTATACCCCACCTGCCGTTTTTTCTATAAAAGTCATTAAGCCAGAGCTTTATATCCTTGAAAGTATCTATAGTTACCTGGGCTGATATGTTTTTAGACTTGTGGAGTTTTAGAATCTTATCAAAGCCTGACATCAATATAATAAGACCTAAAAAGTCGTTTATGTTTCTATCATTGTTTACCAGCTGGGGAAAAGGAACATCCCATGGATTAATTTCCGTAGGATTATCAAATATCATATGGCTAAAATGCCATACCAGCTTGGACAAAAAGGAATTATCCCTTACATAGGATACCGCCTCCAGCAGAGCTTTTAGAGGTTCTTCATCCAACAAAAGTACTTCATTAGCCTTAATTATATAACCATCCTGTAAAAACTCTATGCCGTTTTCCGGGAAATCCCTCATGGTATCTTCCCATCTGTCATACCAAGGCTCGGAATAGTTTTTTATTAGTTTCTTCATAACCCCACCCTATTCTATCTTGTATTTATAACTGTATCTGCACTGGTTCTTAAAATATACTGTAACTAACAGCAAACAGCATCAGTTCTATTATAGTTAAAGGATGGAACTTATGCAATAAATTCTATAATTATTTAAAGTGTATGTTCCCCAATCAAAAAAAGATTTCTACAATTTCCCTAATATACTGCCATGTAGGTATAGCAAAGAGCCTGTTAAATATATTGATAAATAAAATGCTTAACAATACTCCAATAAATAGCATAATCATCAAGAAAAGATATTTTTTGTCTATGTGAAGCTTTTCCATCATCATTCCTTCTTTTTAATATGATGATTCTATAAATGATCATATACTTTGATCCAGCAATAACACTAAAACTTGACCATAATAATTATTACCAAAATAATCACAGTCTTATATTAGTATGCAGAAATTTAAGAGGAAAGAACAATTGAAAATAGCAAAAAAGGATTTACGCATAAAACGTAAATCCTTTTTACTGGCGGAGAAGGTGGGATTCGAACCCACGTGCCCTTGCGGACAACCGCATTTCGAGTGCGGCGCGTTACGACCACTTCGCTACTTCTCCATTAATATCTAAATTAAATCCCTATCAGACTTTGTTCTTTTGCTGTCTTTTTCTTCGAAAAAAGTCCTTTATAATCTTCCTGCAGTCCTCTTCCAGAACACCTTCTACCACTTCTAATCTATGATTAAAACGACTATCCTGAACCAGATTATAAAGGCTGCCTGTACACCCAGCCTTAGGATCTCTTGCACCAAAGATAAGTCTGTCTAACCTGCCCTGTATCAGGGCTCCGGCACACATGGGACACGGTTCAATGGTAACATAAATTTCACATCCAGTCAATCTCCAGCTTTTAACTTTTTGGGCTGCACGATAAAGGGCTATCATCTCTGCATGGAGGATGGGATTCTGCTCCCTCTCCCTAAGGTTATGACCCCTGGCAATTATTTCCCCATCTTTAACTATTACTGCCCCTATAGGAACCTCGTCCAGATCATAGGCCTTTTGCGCCTCCTTTAAGGCCTCTTTCATAAACTTTTCGTGCAAATATACCACATCCTAACCAGTCATCTGTATTAGATCATATCCCTTGATATTATTTCATACTGTCCCCATAAAATCAATAATCGTGTCACAAATTAGCCGCCGCTCATATTATATACCATGGATATATGAATTTTGCTATTCAACCCATTAATTTTCGTTGCTTAAGAAAGGGGGTCATTGCCATATTTACCAGAAGAGCCATTTTAAAAAAAATTGATCCTGAACTGATGAAAACAATGAATACTATGTCTGACCAGCCGGTTTCAATAATTCTCCATTCCCATAAAGGCTGTGATAATATATGTCAGGAAACCCTGGAAAAAATAGGCGCTACCGTTAAATATGAATATCCGCTTATAGACTGTTTTAGTGTGGAAATACCCTCATCCAAGCTGCTGGACCTGGCTGCAGCAAGGTATGTGAAATATATTACTGCTGATGCATCGGTAAAGGCACAAATGGATATAGCCTCCCAGGAGGTCAAAGCTCATATACTGAATCGAACCGGTTACAAAGGTAAAGGAGTAGGGATTGCTATAATAGATACGGGCATATATCCCCATATGGACTTTCTAAGACCCACCAACAGAATTAAAGCCTTCAAAGATTTCGTAGATAAAAAAGAGCTGCCCTATGATGATAATGGTCATGGAACCTTTGTAGCCGGGGTTGCAGCAGGGAGTGGCTATCGTTCCCGGGGAAAGTATCAAGGGATAGCACCTGAAGCCGATATAATCGCTTTAAGAGCTTTAAATAAAAACGGAAATGGCAGTACCTCAGATATATTGGCAGCCATACAATGGGTTGCTGATAATCAGGAAAAACTAAATATCAAAGTGCTATCCATGTCATTAGGTACCCAGGCTAAAAGGCTTTCTCCTAACGATGCCATGATAAGGGGTGTAGAGGCTCTATGGGATAGGGGCGTAACTGTTGTAGTTGCAGCAGGAAACTCCGGACCTCAACCATCAACCATAACATCCCCTGGCGTAAGCTCTAAGGTTATAACTGTAGGAGCTGTGGATGATAAAAGAACTCCTGATATATACGACGACACCATAGCTGATTTTTCCAGCAGGGGACCTGTAGGCATGCGGATTAAGCCTGATATAGTAGCACCTGGTGTTAAAGTGGTATCAGTTAATACCGATAAGGAATATGAATCAGGACAGAGAAATATACTTTCTCCAGTTCCTTATACAACCATGTCGGGTACATCGGTAGCAACACCAATTGTATCAGGCTCAGTAGCCTTATTATTAGAAAAAAATCCTACCTGGTCTCCTAATCAAATCAAAAAACTTTTAATGGATAATGCAATCCCAATAGTAAAGGATGCCAATGCAGAAGGCAGAGGTATTATCGATTTGGAAAGAATAATTAGAGACTAATATAATTATATAACCAATATATAAAAGCAAGGACACAAAGTCCTTGCTTTTATATACGCTTTTATACAACTGGGAAAATTATTCTGGACAGATAAATTACTAAAGATAGGGTTATAGCACTGAAAACTGTTGTTATCAGTACTGTCTGTGATGCAAAATCAGGATGATTATTATATTCTACAGCTATAAGGGCAGAATTTACAGCTGTTGGAACTGATGTAGATATCATCAATGCCTGTGCAATTATTCCGCTAAAGCCCATAAGCTTAATCAATACAAAGGCTATTACCGGTCCTCCCAATAACCTTATAGAGGCTGCCATATAGGCATCCTTATTTCCAATTTGAAACTTGGTCCTTGAAAGCTGGACTCCCAGGGTAATAAGGGCAATGGATATCATACCATTTCTAACATACTCTAAACCTATCCATATAGGGTTTTCTGTTAAGTCATAAGGTAGCAGCTTAAGTACAAGAGCACAAGGTATAGCATATATAACCGGCATGGTAAGGATATTTTTTATTGAATCCTTCCAATGCAGGGTAGCTCTTCCTGCATTAAAAAAACCAAAAGTATTGGTGGTTATATTTTGAACAACCAGCACCGTGATCTGAGTTGTTAATGCTAAGTTCAAATAAGGAGTAGTTCCATCTATAATATAGGGAGTACTGCTAAAAACCAAGGTAATCAAAGGTACTCCCACATTACCCGAATTATAGAAGAGAATTGAATTTAGAAAAGCGAACTTTTTTCCTGTATCATAACTCATTTTGGCAGATATAAGATTACCTATTATCACATTGAATATTAGTACCAGTATGGCAAAAAATAGCACCTTTAGCATTTCTAAAGGAATTTTAGTGGCATAGATATTGGTAAATACAAAAACTGGCACAAATATATAGAAATTTGCCTTGGTTAATGTATTTATATCTATTTTAAATTTCTTGTTTAATGCAAAACCTAGAAAAATCAATATAAATATAGGAATAATATTGTTATTAATAATATGTAAAAATGCTGCCATATTCCATCCCTTCCTATATACAATGTAATTACTAAAAAAATACCAACTTTATATAGTATATCATAATTGAATAGGTCCTTCTATTTAGCTTCTTATATTTTTTTGTCTAATATGTTAGAATTATATAAGAAATCCATGAAGGGGGATATATATAATATGTGGAAAGAGTTTAAAGAGTTTGCTACTAAGGGGAATGTAGTTGATCTGTCTATCGGTGTCATTATTGGTGGAGCTTTTGGGAAAATAGTTACCTCTCTTGTAAATGACATTATTATGCCCATTTTTAGTTTATTAACAGGAAGCATAGATTTTAGCAATCTCTTTATAAGTTTGGACGGAAAAGAATATAAGACCCTGGCCGAGGCAGCCGAACAAGGTGCTGCTACCTTAAACTACGGAGCCTTTATTACAGTCTTTATAGACTTCTTTATTATCTCTTTTTCTATTTTCTTTGTTATTCGTCAAATCAACAAATTTAAGCCCAAACCCGCTCCTGCTGAACACAATACCAAGGAATGTCCTTATTGCATAAGTCAGATTTCCATAAAGGCTACTCGCTGCCCCCACTGTACTTCTGTAATAGAAAATTAAGTTTAAAAAACCCAGTCCATCAATTTATTGATATGACTGGGTTTTATCTTATAACCAGGAAAATAATATTTTTTGTTTTCCTTTGGGATAGTAGGCCAGTTAGAGGTTTTTAAGGTATGAAAGATATGTGAATTCGCTTTTTACAGCCCATTGGTCATTATCTATCTGCCACATATACCACAAACAATTCCGAGTAGTTATTGGACTTTTACTAAGATGTGTTTTACCAGGATGTGTTAGGGACTTTCATCCATTAAGATTGGCCCCATGCTGGGCATACGCGAAAAGGGCTTCCACTTTTCTTGGTGGAAGCCCTCCAAAGGCTGGATTTACTGGCTTTGTAAGCAATAAATCTATTTTGCCTTTTGTATATGGTACACCCGGAGGGATTCGAACCCCCGACACCTGGTTTAGGAAACCAGTGCTCTATCCTGCTGAGCTACGGGTGCATATAATCAATAGTATATCATTATCACCGTATAATTTTATAATATTTTAGGCTGAATGTCAATTAGTATTTTTAGTTATTAAGCTTTACTAGCTCAATATTTCCCCAGGCTCCAAGCTTATCCTCCATGATAACCAAAACTCCCGATACACCTTCAATATTCTTTGCAGTATTTACTCCTCTTTGTATATCTTCTACCTTTTTAACCATATTTCCTATGGCAGTAGCTGCAGCATCTGCCAATACAGCACTCTTGGATATAATTACAACAGCATCTGCCCGGCCAAAACTTAGAGAATGACCTATTTTGCCCGATGAAGTGCATACACCCAGGGGACAGTCCTCTGGTTTTATTCTTATGCCAATTTTACCGGAAAGAGGGGAATCTCCAGCATAAACCCCTATTATTCTTTCCTTATTACTTTTTATATATATATCCCCGCCATTTTCGACGATTATTTCCCGGGAAAGTTTTGATAAATCTTGACCTACATACTGGGCTATGGCGCCGGCTACTGCAGCCATAGGACCTACACCACATTTTTGAGCCGCCTGACACATATCCTTTATAATAGACAAAGCATGAACCGGACAGGGTAATGGTTTCAGGGAAGTCAAAAATTCTGGAACTTCCCTGATATAATCCTTGATATGCTGACGGTATTTTTTAATTAGTTTAATGGACTCTTGGGTCAACATCTTGTACGCCCCAATATTTAGATCGGTCTGCTCTACAACTACATTGAAATGAACCAGATCTTTGGATCCATGAAATTTCCTATAGAATCTCTCCTGTTTCATGTTGTTC
>FZPS01000172.1_pt56 | contig 22497 bp, 37 predicted proteins | sample 1817821 | NCBI WGS metagenome assembly FZPS01 (sample SAMEA104158645, study PRJEB21678) | metagenome | place: Germany | collected 2015-04-21 | reverse complement strand
ATGGTGAAAGGATAGCCAAACTCTAAGTCAGCATACCCATACAGAGCATCTATGCATTGTTGCTTTTCTTCTGTTGTATATGAGTCTGTTCCTCTAATCATCTCAGCCTCATTACTAATTGCTGTCTGGATTTGCGTTCTTGTCGCAAATACACCTGCACGAACAATCTTAACTTGCCAATTCCCTTTAGCGTCTTGCAACAAAGCATTAAATATAACCATTCTACGTGCTTTAAGGTTGTTAATGGTTAAGTTATTGGAGAATCGTTCTTCCTTTGAATATGTCCAGTACTTATCGCATACAGGGCAAGATTTACTATATACTCTTGGGCAAACAAAAGATTGATAACCAGGACCTATATAAGAGTGTGTGTCATATTCTCTAAAGTCACCAAAATCTCCCTTATTATATCCTAATTGCTGAGCATCAGTTGTCGCCATAAACTGTAAAACTCTCATACTAAATCTTAATGTTTTGTCTTTAGGTGGTTCCCATATTTCAGATTTAGCATTACCAATCAATAAAAGTTCGTCTCTACTTCTTTGTCTGGATTGCTTTACTTGCTCTATTCGTTTTTTTCTATTTTCTCTTAATTGTGCTAAGGTTAATTTCATAGTTAGTTTCCTTTCTTAGTTATCTCCGTAATATATATTCATCGCTTCCTGATAGCCTTCCCAGCTATCTACCCCTGCTACTTTTAGCGCTTCTAGTTCTTTTTGTGCCTCGATTAGCTTTACATATTCTTCAAAATCAATTGTTATTCTTTCATTTCCCATAAGTTAATCTCCTTTATAATTTAAGACTGCTTTCATTGTTTCAAGATTTAATTTAGCTTCCTCAATTTCAGCTTTTAGATTTTCCAATGTTTCAAATTCATTAATAGAGGCTATAACTGATTCTGTCCTGATTGCTTCGTCAGTTATTTTAATGCTTCCTTCTTGCTTTGCTTGATTAAGTGCTTGTCTTGTTTTATGTTTGACAAATTCATAATCTTTAACTGCTCTTGGATACATTCTAATAAGGCTACCCAATTTCTCTGTCTGTTCTTTTAGTGCTGTAATCATTTTCTACTTTCCTTTCTTTTCCTCATTGTCTAAAAATATGCTAACTGCTCTATCTACAAGGTGAGTTAGCATTACTCCTGTTCTTTTTTTATACCTGACCATCCTATCGTGGATTCGTTCAGATACTGTTACTACTTTTTTACTACTCATATATTAAATGCTCCTATGTTTTTCTTAACTAAAATATAATATAGCATAGAAAAGTATAATTGCAAATAGTTTTCTATACTTTTCTATATCTTTTTATCACTCCACATATAAAAGCCCCATATAGCAAAAGCAAGCTGAACTATATCAAGTAATGCTCTGCTATAAAATCCAATATACAAGTCATAAGCAAGCCAGGCAATATTTCCCCTATTTTACTGTTTTTATGAGTTCTGTAATTACCCAACCTTGAACTTTCCTATTAAATGGCTTACACATCAAAATTAACTGGTATAGTATCCTGCTAAAGAAAAATTCCCTCTGTTCTTCTATAGTGTTATTAGATAAGCAAACTGTAACCCATCTTCTCTTTTTCAATCTCTCTAAGAACATATAACCGTAACTGGAAATATCATCTTCTATTGATCCTTCCCTTAATAAATAGCTTGCAGTCTTTCTTAAAAATCTAACCACCTTACCTGTTTCGTGATGTTTATATAATTCTCTGAGTCTGCATAACGTGAAACTACTATTAAATATTCCCTTATCATATAGAAAATTGATATAATCCAGTCTGTTCATATTTCCTCTATTTCAAGTCCCAAGCATTAGCCAACTGATATACCAAACCCGACTCCTCACTACCGTAAAAAGGCTGTAAAAAGCACTCTAAGAGCATATTAAATCTCTGCCTATCTGCCATCTTATTGGAATTTAACACACAAGCTCTTAGGTATGCCATAATAGCTTGCCTGACCTGCTCGTGTTGTCCTCTGTAAGTTTGCATAAATGATTTCACCATATCCCATCTTGCACCAGACTTTATAATACCTTGACATAATACCCTAACATCGGCTTCCATTTTTTTATCAACATCTACCATAGCAATTGCCTTGTCAGCATCTCCACCATTTAGTTTGTAGTTCTCAAGTAGCTGTATTGATGTTCTTGTGTTGCCATCTGAGGCTAAGACTAATTTTTTAATATCATCTGTACTTATTTCTATATCAGCTTTATTTGCTACGTGAACCATATTTAATGCCATATCTCGATTCGATAGTGCATTTATGGTTACTATCTTACATCTTGATTTTAATGCCTTTCCCATCTTTTCAGGTTCAGTAGTAGCAAATATGACTGTGGTTTTTGGTGGCACATCTTCACAGACTTTTAATAATGCCTCTTGACTTGCCTTTAAGAGTTGGTGAGATTCGTCTATATAGTACACCCTACAATCAGCATTTCTGTTCATAGGGTTAGTTCCCATTAACTCTGCTTCTGATCTAATCCTATCTATACTCCTGTCTTTTCCTCCATCTAATACCCTAAAGTCCATTCCCTCTGGATTTACGCCCATCTCATTAGCATATATCCTCGCCAAGCAGGTTTTCCCACTACCACTTGCTCCTGCTAATAGAAAAACTTTAGGTCGCTTTTCAAATGGTAACTTCAGGATAGATTTGAATAAGTTTACTGCGTCATCTTGTCCAAAAATATCATCAAATGATTCTGGTCTAAATTCGTTATACATTCCCATAGTTAATCTCCTTTTGCTACTACTTCTATTTCATATTTAAGATTTATTTTCTCTTTTTTCTTGATTTCTGACATAAGCAAAGTAACCGCATATTCGATATTATCTTTAGTTTCTATATCTACTTTATCCGTATTTACTTCTATTCTGATTACCATTTTAGGTTTGTGTTTATAGAATCCTACATATACATCGTAGCTATACCCAAATCTCTCTTTAATGGGAACTGCAACATCACATACCCAATCAGATAAAGTCCAGTTACCGTGAAAGTCGGGGTTAGCTTTTATATAGTCAGGTACCCAAGTCATTTCTGCTGCATAATTTTTAGTATTAAGATTCTCATCGACATCGTTATAGTTAAGGTAAATTATCATAACTATTCTCCTTTCCACATTTTAATAGCACATTTAGCGTGTACTGTCTTGGGTTCTGAATTAGCGCTTTGTCTAACTCTTACTCTTTTATCCTCTTTGTCTATGTTCCTGCCACAAACAAAACAAGTATATTTATGGTTATACCTACTCATAATTAAATCCTCTCCACATACCCTACTTCTTCAATTTCTGCCCACGAACATCCTTTATCAGCAAGTGCATATTCGGCTTTTAATGGAATTGTTACCCACTGCCAATCTTTTCTAACTTCATCCTGACATTCCCAATATAAAGCCAAAATATCATTAACTTCTTCAGGAACAGCATCAAAAGTAATAGCATCGTGAATTTGTGCTATCATCTTGCTTTCCATATTATATTTTTCCATTTTAGCTTGCATACGAATCAATATATTAAGTAAAAAATGGAAACTCGGTCCTTGAATTGGTGCGTTTAATATTTGTGTTTTTGTAGATAATTGAGTCAAATAAAATCCTGTCTGAACTTGTAACCAGCCTTTTTCACAATATTCCTGCCATACATCTTCTTTCCATTGAGCATATCCACCAAACATTTCACTCCAAAATTGCCGTTCTACTTTTATAATATGAGCAGAAAAAGAATCTAAGTCCATAATTCCCTTAGACAATAGATGCTTAGTTAAACTCATACCGTTTTTTAATTTATTTCCTTCATCTAATGCTTGTTCCCACAGATTAGGTGCTACTGTTTCATAAGTTGCTCCATAAAACTCAGCAAAAGTGAAATCCCCCTTAGCTGCATTTCTGATTTCTCTTGTCATTTCATCTTGTTCTAATAGATATATCCTCATAGCGCCGTCTCTATGCATATCCAGAGAGTCATCAGTAACATAAGCTAACATATTCTCGTCTTTATGGATACAAGCCCCGATAGCACACTCAGCACCTTTTAAGTCCATATCTAAGAGTACATTGTTTTTAGATCTTGGTATAAATCCTCTACGAACTAACTCTCTAAGCATTTTATCTCTAACTGGTTGATTTTGCAAGTTAGGATTTCTACAACTACTTCTATATGTTTTAACTGTATGTAATTGAAAATCTGCGTGTATAAAATCGTCATCTGATAACTCTCTTAAAGTTGCTACAATATAAGTAGAATATGCTTTTGACAATCTTCTATATCTTAGTAGTCTTGATGCAAATTCTGTTGGCAATCTTCCTATAACTTCAGTATCTACACTTTCATTTCCTTTTTCTGTTATCTTAAATTTATCAAAACCTATTCTCTTTAGGATTGCTTTTAATTGGTCACCTGAGTTCATATTAAGCATCTCCCCATAGGTATTGTGCCACTCTTTACCTATCTCGGTTTCTCTTAATATTTCCATCCTTAAATCATCTGCTTGTTTTTTAATTACAGGTTCAATAGATTCGTAATATTTCCTATCTACTTTGAATCCATTAGCAGATACTTTAGATAAGGCATTAGCTCCATCCATAAATAACTTAAAGGCATTAGTTAAGTTCATTTTTTGTTTCCTTCATAAGTTCCTCAATAAGCTCGATTCTTCTACCTAACCAATTCATAACAGGAACTGCCATTGAATTACCTATTGCTTCATATCTTGGTGTTTTGGGGCAATCTTCTACTTCTCTACTTCCCCACTTGATTTGTGTCCAGTTATCTGGAAATCCTTGCAATCTCTCGTACTCGATGGGCGTTAGATACCTGACCATATAATCTAAAGAATTAACAACTGCGTGGACTTTTTGACTAACTAGGGTAAACATTTTTTCTTTTGCTATCTCAGGCAGTCTTGGGTGATGGTCTTTTCTGTGTATCCTCATTCCATTTATACCATAAGCTACTGCGTGAACATCTCCCCTTGTTAGTGTATAAGAAATATCTTCACTAAATCCTGCTCCGTTTCCTCCTTGCTTTGTGTCTCTATTTATAATGTTTCCTGCAATAGCGAATGTCCTCTGCGATTTTCTTAATGTGGGGGCTAGTTCGTCGTAAATTTCTACTCCACTTATGTTATGGATTGCTCCGTAGGATGTTCCTGTTTGCTTTGATTTTGCAAGCAGTCGTTTAGCAGATTTGGAAGTTCTACGTTTCTTAGTTTTGCCCTTCTTAGGATTCCTTCGCAAGCTCTCGGTGTCAAACAAAACTCCCGCAGGTGGTCGCCAATCTCCAAGATGTCCGATAACAAACACTCTTCTTCGTCTTTGTGCGACTCCCCAGAACTGAGCGTTAAGAACTCTGTAGGCGAACCCATACCCGATACTTGCCAACGCCCCGAGGAGGGTTCCAAAATCCCTTCCCCTGTCACTCGACAAAACACCCGGGACGTTTTCCCAGACAATCCACCGTGGTCTATAAGCGGCTGCAATATTGCAAAACGTGAGGGCGAGATTTCCTCTATCATCATTAAGCCCCTCTCTAAGTCCAGCAAGTGAGAATGATTGGCAAGGTGTTCCTCCGACAAGCAAGTTAATTTCTTCATCTATATTCCACTCCTTATAATTAGCCATATCTCCATAGTTTTTAACATCTGGAAATCTTTGTTTAAGTAATTCACAACAAAAAGGTTCTATTTCTGAGAATCCTACAGCTTTCCACCCCAAAGGTTTCCAAGCTACTGATGCTGCTTCAATTCCACTACATACTGATAGATAGTTCATACATAACCTCCTCCCAGTGCCCTATATTCTCATAAGTTGGAAATGTTTTATCAATATTAAGTAAAGTTTGCATCATTAAAACTGCTATCCTCATCTCAACTAAACTATCAATCCCATTATACATTAGCAACTTTCTTGGTGGGACTCTATGCATATTATTAAGTGCGTTGTTTCCGTACTTAGCTTCATCTCTTTTATCTGCTCCAATATATTGTGCTACATCTTTATCCCACGGTTTACATCCAAGAAGCATAGGAGCAATAAATCCTACACCAGTAACCCCTGTATCTCGGTTATCTATTGTATGAGTTAAAAGCATAGAACAAACATTCATACTATTACCCCAGGTTCCTATTTTATCATCACTCCACATCAACTCAAACTGCATATTGTGTGCTATCTTTTTTATATGCTCTGCTTCTAGATATTGTTTCATATATGGAATTAACTCATCTTCCATCATAAAAGCATAAGAACTATCAACACCATCACTAATCGCACAGCTTAAAATTCTATGCCCTTTATTATATGGTCTAAGTCCTGTTGTTTCATAATCGATTGCGTGCCACTGTGTTTTATTGCTGTTTACTCTCGTTTTAAGCCAGTTCTTAGCCTCTTTAGTATTTAGTAGTGTAATACAGTCAGCTTCCTCTTTCCATTCTCTATAAGGCATTGTAAGAGCTATAACTGCTTGCATTATATCTCGTTCTATTATTTTATTTGATACTACTGTCTTGTATGATTCCTTAAATGGTAACCAAGTAGAAACAGAGTAACATTTATGCTTCCTAAAGTTATGAGTAAATCCGTGTACCCTTTCAAGATTAACTGCTCCTGGGATTGTGTCTTTTAATATATATCTTGCTGATAGACTCCCTACTGTTAATATTACTTTTGGTTTTAAGCTATCAATAAGAAAATCTAACGCACCTTTACAGCACTCCATATTCTTTATCACAGGTCTTTTGGTGAAACATCTTATAGCAGAAGCAACATAACAATCATCTTCTATTATGATTCCGTATTGGTAAAGTGTATCTCTAATAAAAGAATACTCATAACCTGTAGCAAAACTATTCATTGTATTATGTACTGGTAATTGTGAATCAAAAAGTATCAATAATCCCCGCTTACCTTTACCATAAACAGGGATATTGGTTTTCTTATCTAATCCACAGGCAGCACAATTTGGACTACCTAATATCACCTTAATACTCCATTGCTTCTAAGGATACCATAGTTCTGAAATTAGTTCCATATCCTAATAGCCTGTATCCATCTGTTTTATACTTTTCTGCTAACTCAATTATATCGTTTAATGCTTTTAAGTTCACAGCAAATCTAATATCTTCTTTGGTTACTACTTTAGCTCTCTCTGCAAATTTACTGCCATCTTGCCTTTCTGCTGTTAAGTCCATATTACCATCACGCATTAGAATATCAACCTTACGAACTTTTTGACTATATCCAGAAAACGGGGTACATCTTTGCAGTATATCCTTAATAGTTGCTGGAAATCTGAACTCGTTACTTGTAGGTTCATCTAACATTTCCTTAATAGCATCAAAAGGAAAGTTAATATCTGCTCTCATTCTTGATGTATATATAACCCCATCTTCATTTATCAGATGTAACCAATTATTCTTTGACAGGTACTTTTTAGGGGCATCTCTATTAACAAACCCAACTGCTTCAGGAGATACATATATAGGTTCTTTAATTAATTCAATAGCCTCATCACCTAAGTAAAATTCACATACTGCTAAACTTCCCTTACTATATGCGTAACCGTCTTTAATCACTACTCTACTTGAAATGCTATCATCCCCATCGCAAGCAAAAGCAGTATAAAGCAAGGATAACGCAAAAGAAGCAGGTAAAACATTATACTCATCAACATCGACCTCTATAATCTCTTGTGGGTAAATAATATCATCTCTAATAGCAAAATCAGCATAAATAGCAGAGTCACCTTTTTTAGATGCTCCTTGAATTTTTAGTGCATCATTTACAATACCCATAACAAGCTCACTGTCTGGAACGCCACGGACAAATTCATATAACAAATTAGCTTCTACTGCGCAATTAGGTATATCTGATATAAATGGGATTGTCATACCTGTAAAGTCATTAAAAGCGTGTATTCTACCATTCTGAAATATAGTGTACTGAGATGTATCTGATATTTCACTTGGCTGTACATTTAATCTTAGTGTAGTTAGTGCAGATAATAAGTCTTTTTTACCTACTTTAATTCCTTTAGGTCTTTCATTACTCATTGTTAATTTTCCTTTCTGTTAGTTTTTATTATAGATTTCCATACCTCTATCTATTTTGCTTTGTATTAGGTCTTTTGTGTTATCAGTGTTCATAGATTCTGATGCTACTCTTAGTCCTACGGCATAATCTCCTCCTACTGCATCTGCCATATCTGATAACTCACAAGATAGCTCCAATAGGACAGCATTAAGGATTGTCTTTACTATCCGTCTAACTTCATCTTCTGTATATGTTTGTTTTTCTGACGGTTCTGATAATTCTACTAACGCACCACTATCAATTTTATATTCTCTACCATTAAAACATAGTGTAATATCTTCTAACATCATAATCTTTCTCCTATTCTTGCTAAAGGGTTAATTTCATATTCTCCGTTGTCCTCAAATAAATAGCTTGTATGAGAATGTGAAAAGCTATCTAATATATTCTGAGTGATTTCATTTGCTTTATCTATGCTTATTTTATCATCTGTCAGTTCCTCATATAATGTTTTACTTTCCATAGCTAACTCAAAACATCTAAAAGGTGACTCAGCTAACAAGAACATATAATAAACAACACAGCCCTCAAAGGAAACATCACCCAATCTCTCTTTCAGCATTTGTTCTTCTTCTGTTCTAAAGCCATATTTCCTTAAAACAATCATCTCATCTTCTGTAAATTGTTCTAAGTCGTTCATAGTTAATTGTTTGATAAATCCCTGTAATATGTCTTTGAGATTTTTAACATTATGAACTTTTATATAGCTAATCTCACCTTCAGATAAATTGAACATATTAGCTATTTTTAAGGTTATATTTCTAAGCTCCAATTCCATAAAAGCCCACCTCCTAATCTTTCTACTATTTTTTCACACATCTCTTTATCTTTTTCAATTAGAATACATTTCCTGTCAGTCATTAAACACGCCTCACCAGTAGAACCCGAACCTGCTGTGAAATCTATTACTGTATCTCCTTCTTTGGTATAGCATTGAATCAGATAAGCTAATAAATCTACTGGCTTTTCTGTAGTATGAATCGCTTTTGCTCTTGGCACTGAATTATATTTAAGCAAGTTGTTATGGAAACCTGTATAAGCAGTATACTCCCTTCCTACTTGATTTGGTCTTGCTCCTAAGTATTTTCCGTGTATTGTGTCTGATATAGTCTTAGTCCCAGCTTCTTTAATTCCCTGCGGATAATAAGTCATTCTCTTGTCCTTTAGCAGTGATTTGTGTCCCATAGATGCTAAGGAGAATACGCATATTTCTTCCATAATCGCCATCGGTCTATTTTTACTATGCTGAAAACAAGTTGCTACGCTCTTTTCCCAATACCAACAATATTTGAAATTATCTATATTACTCATTATTAGGTTGGCTGAAAATGGAGGACAACCAAATACACATAAAGCTCCATTGAATTTTACTATATTATGTACTCTCTCCCACATAGATTTTAGTGGTATGACAGAATCCCATTTAGCTGCTGTCATACCATACGGAGGATCTGTTAAGCACATATCTACTTTCACATTATCATCATTTAACTGCTGCATTACATCTAAACAGCATCCGTTATATAGTGTTATTTTATCAGTTTTATAATAAGGCATATCTTTTCCGTTTATCTTTTAATGTAACACAACTTTTCTATATTTCAAGCAACTTTTCTATATTTTATTATATTATTTTATTGCTTGAGGTGGTTTGCTGTATTCATAGTGAGAGATTATGTGAGGTGTTCCCATAGATAAGCAACCATAACACTTAGCCTGATTTGCTTCGTTAAATGGATGCTCTCTCTTGTTCAATGCAGCAATCCGCCATATGTCATTACTTCTTTCCTCTGGTCTTTGGTTAATTGCGAAAAAAGCTGTAACGTGGTCTAATTTTCGTCTATCTTCTGTAAATGCTCTTAGTGTTAAATCTTCAAAATCAAAAGATGAGCTATTCGCCTGTGTAGCAGTAATAAGTAAACAGTCAAACATATCAGAAAATCCCCTTAAATATGTCCACCTCTTATTTACACTTGCCCTCTCGTCTCTTGCTTCGTTTGCCATAATATCAGCATAGTCCAATATAACAACATCTGGTCTATCCCAGTCGTACATTTTACATATCCGATTAACTGCGCTGGTCATTCCTGCACAAGTTAATGAACCAGATGTAAATGCTTCAACGTGTAAAACCCCACCCTTATCCAGCTCTTTCCACTTATCTCTTAATCTTTTTGCTGTATCTGCTGTTAATAATGGTCTTTCAACTTTTTTGTAACTAACCACTCTTTCCCATTTATCGCACTTAGTACAGGGTTTATAGTTATCATCTTCAATTATAGGTGGATCAAATATGTTGTTAAAATCGTCTAATAAATCTCCTCTACCATCTCTTTCAAAACACTCTCCTGTCTGATTCTTTTTACAATCTAATACAGGAATCCTCTGGTTTTGTCTATAATGTTCGCTTCTTGTAGTTGCTCCATCGCCTTGTAATATTCTCATCTCACATTGTTTTCTTGTCATATCTCCAGTAGAAAAGAATATTACCTTATTACCCTGATTCCTTGCCATTCGTGCTAAATAGATAAGCCAATGAGATTTACCTACTTTGTTCCTGCCAAATAACGAAACAAAACCATTCCTGACTAAAGTATTGTTCATTATCTTACCTAATTCACCAGTAAGTTCAATTAACCTTTCTTCCATATCAAAGAAAAGCTCATCAATCTCGCTATCATCTGCTGTTAGAATATCCCCGCCCTCTAATCTTTTTCTCTCAATGGGGATAACTTCTGATAAGAGCTTTACTGCCTCTTTTAGCTTACCTTCCTCTGCTAATTGCTGTGCTTCACCTGTTAATAATTCAATAGATTGTTTAGTGAAATATTTATATGCTTCAGAAATCTCAAAATCAATATCTGTCACATTTGCCTGATTTTTGAAAGAGTTAAGAATTACTGATATGTCTGCAAAAACACTCTCTGAAATTTGACCTAAGCCAGCGCAATTATCAACTATCTCATCTAATCTTTCCTTTGGTGCTTCATTGTATTCGTTATAGTAATTGATACATAAATATACCAATCGTTCTATACTTAAATTTTGCAGTAGTCCTCTTTTATATTCAGAAGCAACCTCAAATAAAAAATCAGTATGGTAAGCACATAAATAAGCAATACGAAGCTCTAAATTTGTATGTACTTCTTTTATTTCCATTTTTCATTATACTTTCTTAACTAATTGTATCTGTATAGTAGAGTAACCAATCCTCATAGCTAATCCCTCTGCTGTAGGTAAAGTGTAATTAGCATAAAATACCTGCTTACCTGCACTATATAAGGAGTTTACAAGATTAAAAATAAAGTCATACATATATTTATTATCAGTTTCAAAATTATCAAAAAACAAGCAATCAGCAGATGAGAGTATTTCTGTTTTTAGTCCGTTATATAGTTTAAAGTCTGCCCTAAGTTCGCATATAAAGTCTGAAAAATCTACAAACTTTACTGATTTACCTTTAGTTATCATATACTCTGCTAAAGCTACTAATGCCTTTGTTTTTCCTAATCCTGAGTCACCAGTTAATAGTGCACCCTTACCTTTATCTATTTCTGCTATTTGAGATTTTCTTAGATATTTTGAAAGTTTATCTCTGTTTTCTACATACACCTTTGGAAAATCTGCTTTAGTTAATATATGAACAATAGCATCTTCGTTTCTTTTCTCCATCTCAACTATCTTATCTATATCACAATCAGGGCAATATGGTCTATAACTTGTTCCTCTTGCTGATATGACTGGATATTGTTGTATAGATAGTCCACAATCACAGCACTTACCCATCACCTACCTCCATTACTTGAATATTATAAAATCCATTTCTATTACCTTTTTTAACTGTATGAGGAATGGATAACTCATTTATTAAATCATCTCGCACTATATGTTCTAGTCTAAAATTCTGCCTTGTCGGATATACAGATGATTTAAACTTCTTAATAAATTCCTCAATACGTTCCTCTGAGAAATCACTAAAATACTCGATAAATATTTCAAGTTTTTTATAATGAAATCTCCTGTAGCCTCTATTTAATATCTTAGCTACTCTTTTTAATATTTCGTGAACTTTCTCATCATTCATTTTTCTTTGGTGGTGATGTTTTTCCTGTTACGTAATTAAATACTGTGGTTCTTGATACATTAAATTTCTCAGCTAATACCCCATAGCTATAACCCTTCTTCCTTAGCTCTAACACTCTCATATATTCGTTATACGAGAGCTTCTTTGTGCCTCTATCTAATACTACCTTTGTCTTTTTATCGTTCATCTTTTAGTCCTTTATTCACCCGTTTATTAGTGTTTTTGCTGGATATATTCTCTGTAATGCTCTTTTTGCTATTATCCTTAACTCTTCTGGAAACTCATCAGGATTATTTACTATGGCTTCGTAATATTCATCTGGCAATTCTGTCATCCTGTAACCATTGTAGATTCCTTTAGTACAATACGGAGTGTCCCTTCTAAATTCAAATACACCAGTAGAGTCAATTTTTCGTGATAACTTGATTGATAGATGTCTGATTTCTGGAAAAGAGAATTTAGTTAATAATATCCTAAACTCATCATACAACTCTTTCGCTGTAGGTGGTATGTCAGTTAAAATATATGACAAATCAATCACCTCTGCATAATTTAAGTATTCAGGTTTTATCCATTTTGCTGAATCGTGTGCATTCCCATAAACCTCTCTTGCTGTGATTATTACTTTATCTCTTGTGTGCTTCTTCATCTCTTTAAAAAACTCAGATGATATGTTTCCAGCACCTTCATTATTTACTATCTTTGTGTATATTGGCTCTTTGTCTTGCTCAGTATAGATATCTGCAAATGCTAACCTATCCCAAACCAAACTATCAGGAACATATACATAAGATAACGCTATTATATTGTTTACCATTGATGTAACCTTAATGCCTTCCTGTTAAGTTCTAACGTATCTATTAAACATTCTTTCAATAATTTAGTCTCTGCCTCTAATGCATCTAATCTACTCTCTAATTCGTATGAGTCTGGGGATATAGAACAGCTGCTAATCGAGATAATGATGGAAATAACAGCAAGCAAAACTACAAAGCTATTAAATCCTCTTTGGTTATTCTCTTTTCTATGCAACTTATCCTCTATATTAGTATTAATCTTTGACATCTTGATTCTCCTTTTCTTTTTGTATAAACTCATATGCTTCTTTACAAACTTTAATGATTTGTTGTCTTTCCTTAATCATTTCCTCTACCATTTTATCTATTTCTTTGCTCATCGCCATCTCCAAGTTTACCATACTCCTCTGATATTAGCTTTACTATTTTCCTGTTTAAGTAGAATCTCGCTTTTAACAATTCCTGTAGATTAGTATTACCTTCCTTCAGCCCATTCCTCCATATATACTTAATCACATTCCCAATACAAAAATCATAATGTTCTGCTATATCTATACACTCTACCCCAGACGGATGAGATGTGTAGTGGTCTGGTTTGTTTACTGTATCGTTAAGTTTTGAGTCATTGTCTAAGTAGTCTTGTATAATGTTATCTTCCATATGTTTTAGTTGTTTTATTGGCTCACACATAATTGATTTTCCTTTGCTTTTTCTACTTCTAGTTTAATCATCTCTGCTAATTGTCTTGTTTGCGGAAATACATCTGATTTAGTTCTTACGTCAATTATGTAGTCCCAATCTTCAAATGTAGCGGTTACCATAGCTTCTGACTTAGTGCACATTGGTAAGATAGATGCTGCTTCCTCTGGTTTTGCTCCTTCCTCTAATAATTGCATATAGGCTCTTTCAGCTTGCAGTACTGAATTTTCCCATATATCATAATTCAGAGTACCAACATCAAATAAAGGCTCAATGACTGTAATTCCGTGCCTATATCGACAGTATCGGGTTGATTCCTGAGATATGGATAGTTTCCTGTGTCTGAATAACTGTCTTAAAACTTGTATGGAAGATGTTAGATGTAAGGTTATATAGTCTGTGCCTTGATCTTTCAAGTTTACTATACCATCTAAACTATACCCATTCTCTATAAATTCTCTTGCATTGTCGTAAAAATAAAGAGATGTCTGCCAATGCTCAAAAACTGATAAATGTCCTCTGTCTACTAACATCTGGCAGAACTTTTTAGCACTATCTTCTGTAATCCTATCTTCTGACTTATAGCACACTCTACCACAAATCTCTATCTTCTTGTAAAAATCTGACTCTAATATTGGCTTTGCTTCTTGTTTGACTATTTTCATTTTACACTCCTCCAGTAGCATTGCGGTATGTCGGACAGTCTCGGATAAAAATCACCACCACACTTTGAAATTTCTTTTGCACTTTCTAACACCAACCTCTCCCACTCTTTGTGGTTCTCTATGTATTCTGGTGTCGGTGTATAGCTTGTTGGTAAATGTATTCTGAAAATAAGCTCATCGTGTTCCCAATCGTATTTAGAATCTATTACAAGCATATCAAAAAACTTATAAAAATCTGTTTCTCTCTTATAAAAAAATTCACCAGAGAGTAAGTCTTTTAGTTCTCTATCAAAATCAGCTAATCTATTATCCATTCTATTTTGATCGAACCATACTCCATCATACATAGAGCTTGCGGCATCAAATACTGCATCTTTTGTTTTCATCTTAATCTTCCTTTCTTGAGATTCCGTCATATGCATCTGGAATCCTATTATCGTAAACTTTCTCTAACCCATCATCAGCACTTATTTCTACTGACTCATCTACTTCCTCTAAAATGGCATCAGGAGCAAACAACATCTCACCTTTTTTTAACTTGATATATCCAAAAACTTCATTATATCTGTCGAAAATTCCTACCCACTGCCGACCCGCTGCGTTTGTTATCCTTAATCTTGTTCCTATATCAAATCCTGTCCAGTTGTTGTTTTTTCTTTTTCCTTTTTCTCCTCTTAAATATGCTGCTCTGGTTAAGTTATTATCCTTAAGGTGTTTTTTATATGCCTCTACAGATTTCCATATGTCATCTCTCCTGTACACAGACGCCACACTACCCCTACCATCTATTAAAACCTCAGCTTCATTAAATTTAAGAGCTTCCCTAACATACTGGACAGCTTCTCCTGATTCCTTGACGAACTCTGCTATGGTAATGTTCTTTGGGTCCTTAATTAATCTCTTGTACTTGCTCTTCATATTTCCTTCGTTTATTTATCTGTTTATGTAAGTGTTTATAAAGTAACTCACAAATACAATACTGCAAACTACTTTATTATGATTTTTGTTGAGATTTTTTATTCACAATGTAGCCATAATCTCCAATCACTTTATTTATTTGTGCTATAACCATCTCTGTTGTAATGCTTTTTGTGCATATAAATCTTCTGTTGATGTGAGTCTGTAACTCTACTCTCAGATTTCGTATATTAGCTTCTGTTCTATTTGGACTATCCTCTTCTTCTCTTAACGATCTCTCTGCTTGCCTGATGTCTGTATCTATTCTAGGGCACCAATGCATCTCGTGTCTATCGAAATCTATCCTGTTATCGTTCCAGCAACCTATACATCCGCACATAGGATTTATCACTCTATAATTATCAAACTCGGCAAATGGTAAAGAGAATCCTGAAATCATAATAACAGGAATATCTACACACCAAGCAAGAGCGGCTAATCCTGAAGGGGTGCCAATAAAGAAATCACATTGCCTTAAAACATCTATTCTATCTTGTAATGGATAATCCCCTGTAAGATCAATAGCTCCATTTGGGATGGTGTTTATGATCGGAGGTAATCCATATATCGGGTCTCTGTCAATGCAAACTGCTTCGTAACCTATGCTATTCAGGTATTTAATTGTGTCATACCAGCCTCTCGGATTGTTCCAAAACTTACACTGCTTGCTGCCTGTATATGAAATAGCCACGTATCGTTTGCTTTTAGTTTGTTTTAGGGGTTTTGTTTTGCTCTTAGATACATTGGGTGGCTTTAATTTTTTGAACGAATTTAAGCCTAATATATGCTGCCCCTGCTGCACTAAAGAATATGTCCTAAAGTCGTAAGGTTGCCAATATATATTCTGATCAAAAAACAATCCTAAATAATAAGTAGCATAATGACTCTTTGGATTTTCTTCTTCTAGTGGTAAAAACTCTATGTCTGGATGTTGTTCTCTAAGTATCTCGTTTATTCTTTCTGCTGCATATACAATCGCCCTGCATCTATGTATATTAACAAATTCTCTTATAGCAGCAAACATATATAATGGGTCGCCAAGTGTTTTCTGCATCATCTTAAAAGCCACTACATTGCTTTTAAGATTCATTTTGTGTTTAAAATATTGTCCTGTCCTGCTATTTGTAACCTCAAGTCGATATGGAACAAAATACTTGAAATTAAATGCCCACTCGGTATTAGATGGCATCATCTCATCTACATATATATCATTGGTTTCTGAATTATATACCTGTACTTTCCAAACCTCATCTCCGTCTGGTAGTTTTAATCTTGCTCCGCAATTAAAATCATATCTAATTCCTGTATCAGCATCTAGTTGTGTTGGTTCTGCCGATACTACCCCAAAATCAGAAGCTATTAGTTTTACTATCTCTTTCATTATATCTCCTTTACAAATACATAAATTCTACTTCCCATCCGTCTTGTGTATACTTAATTCCCAAGACCTCTACTCGATTTCCTGCACAAACTATCTCGTTTTGCCTGTTTCTGTGAATTTTTCCGTAATCATATCTTTTCCCTCTATGTGGGTACCCCCTTAAATCCTTGCACAGGAAAGTGGATGTGAGTTCAAATCTGTCCCCAAGTAGATACATAAGAACCCCCCTGTCACCAACTTGTATAGGCTCTTTTCTTCCTAACCCTCTACCTTTTCTTGGGGTAAAGCTAAACATCAAATCTAAATTCCTAATATGCCTTACAACTGGAAATCCTCTACTGCTTAAATCTAACTCTAATCTACACATAAACACCTCCTAATATCCGTAATCATCACTAATTGCTAAAATATTCTCTCTTAATTCAGTTACATAATCCTCAATATTTCCTAAAAATTCAGCAGTATTTATATCTTCTGGATTAGTTACTGATACGCCGATTCTGGGGAAGCACTCGTCTATTGCCCAGGTGGGGGGCATTTCTGAGTCTAAGTGGGTTTCTGTCCAGTATTTATAATTTTCCTTTTCATCTGGATAGTCTCTTACTGCGTGTCGATATGCTCTGTACTCTGATCTACTCATTGATAGAATCTTGTCTTGGATTTCTGGCACACCCAAATCAAACAAAAAGACTACACTATCAGCTAATGGATATATATCAACTAGGGTAAGTCCATAATCTGTTACTAAAGTATTGATAAGTAAAATTTCTATTCTGTGTAATTCCCTCATTGACTTTTTCATTTAATCTTCTCCTTTATTTTTTCTTACATTATGATAGTACCAACGATTATACTCTCTTCTTTGTTCTTTTTGTTTATCTGTTAAGTTAGCCCTCCTTTTCTTTTGCGATTTTCTCTCTGACTCCCTTGCCCTTTCTATATTTCTCTCTCGATATTCTCTTTGATACTCTAGTAACCTCTCTCGATTCTCTAGGTAATACTGCCTTTGATACTCTCTTATATCACTCATTCTAATAACCTCCTTAGTTGTTTTATTTCCTTTATATCTGCTGAACCTATATCCTCTGCATCTGTTTGTAATATAAAGACTTGAGAATATAAACTTAATCTATCTGCTAACTTAGACGCCTGAATAGATGCTTGCTTTTCCGAATCAAAACAGATGTATACTTTGCTGAACTCTTTTAATAGATTGACTTGAGTTTCTGTATAAGCTGTTCCTCCTAAATGCACTGCGCCATCCCCAATCATTAAAGCGTCAAACACTCCTTCACAAACTAAAACCTTATCAAAATTGCAAAAATCATACCCCCAGACAATATCCTTTATGTTCATTTTTTCATTCTCTGGTTCTGCATTTAGATATTTAGCTCTTGATTCGTTTGTGTAATCTCTGCCTTGATATGTTACTATTTCACCATTAAACCAAGTAGGAATTATGATACGATTTGGCATAAGCTCTGCATCATATTCTGTATAGTAAATTTTATGCTTTTTTACTATATTCTGTAATTCTCTTATATTATGGTATGGGAAACGGCTTTTTAGGTATCTATATCCTCTATTCTCAGGCTTTATCTTGTGTCCTATAGGTAAGATACAGTTTTTAGTTGAAGCCTTAATTTCGCTATCTATTTGCTCTGTATTACCTATTGCTTTTTTCAGGTATCGTCTAATTATTGTTCTTGCTTGCTGGATATTTATTTGTAGGATTTTAGATATTGTTTTAACTTCACTATGATAACCACATCTATAACAATTAAATCCGTAGTTCTCTTCTTTGTTAAATCCCATATGAAACTTATAGTCACCCTCTAAACAGAACGGACAATTAACCTGAACCCAGCCGTATCTGCAATGTTCGTTTCCGGTTTCCCTATGATCTATATTAAAATCCTCTAAGAGCTTGATTATCATTTTAAATATCCTGCATTGTTGATATGTTCATTCTACATACACTTAAACCAATACTCTGCATCTATGTCTATTATCTTGACTAAATTAAAAACATCTTCTATTACTTCACTACACAACCCAGCGCACAAAGCTACGTCAGCAAGTCCGAGGGCGGATTTATATATACTACAGGTTACTCCAAAAATCCTATTGTCATTTATAAGTGTTCTGATGTAATCTAAGTTTATACATATATCCTCTGTAAGCTGAGATATACAAAACTCTTCCGTACAGTCCTTAAGCTCACTCAACTTCTCTAATTGCTTATACAGCTCAACTATGGTATCAAAGAAATCTTCCTTAATCTTTTTCATCTTATTCCTCCTACGTATTGATTCATTAAGTGCATTAGTGTTTTTTCTTTTGCTAATTTCTCGTCATCTAAAACTCCTGCAACCACATCTCCTTTTCTGTCCAGGGTTCTTGCTAAATACTCCTCTATGCTGTCTTTTACGACTACATACGACACTGATACAGGTCTCTTTTGTCCGTGTCTATCTAATCTTGCTGTACACTGATTCATATTAGCAGGACTCCAATCTAATTCAGCATACAGTAAATCTGAACAAACTTTCTGTAATCCATCTGTTCCTGTTCCTACTGATAAAATGTTTCCAATCACTAATCTACAATCAGGGTCATTTATAAATTTATTTTTTGCAGTCTCTTTTTGTTTAGCTGATAAATCCCCATCTATTAAAACTGAATTATCTGGAAAGTGTTTATGAATCGCTTTCCCGCCAAACTCTCTATGAATACAAGCTACCATTAGTTTTTGATCTGAAGATTCTAAAAAGTCCTTAATCCAGTCCACAATATGCTTTAATTTCAGCTTCATTGTTTCCTGTCTGTACTTAGCAATCTGACCTCTAAGATTTATCATACTTTGTCCAATATTAGAGCCTCTTGCTGAATCAACTTCTCTGCTTGCGTTCATTACATTGTTCTCAGCCTCGGTTAATTCTGCTGATGATAGCTTTAATGGTATAACTGTATGTGTAACCTCTGGAAGCTCATCAAACACATCTTCTTTCCTGCGTCTTAACATTACACCAGAATTTACTAAGGTTTCGTGTAGCCCTTTTGTGTTTACTGACTGCCTTGCACCTAATCCAGTACAAAAAATCTTCCGGAACTGCCAATATGACGGAAAAACGTTAGTATCTGCCATATTGACTACATTCCATACATCAAGATTTCTATCAGTTATTGGTGTTCCTGTTAAGCATATTGTTTGTTCTACTCTCTGTTTAATCCTCTCTGCTGCCCTTGCTCTTTGCGATTCTTTGTTTTTAATCTTATGTGCCTCGTCTAACACCATAATATCCCAGTAAGACTCAATAAAAACTCCTGCCCATCCTTGCAGTATATCGTAGTTAATTATCACAATATCTGAGCATCTTACCATAGCTCTATCTATTGCTGTAGGGTTTCTGCCCTCTGCTATAAATATTTGATACTGCTTTTTTGTGGATTTAGTTATTTCCTTTTCCCACTGATATTTTACACTTGCTGGACAGACCACTAATGACTTTCTTGACTGTGCTGACGTAATACAAGCAATAGCAGATAATGTTTTACCTAGTCCCATCTCATCTGCTAATACAAATCCTCCTCTGTTTTGAAAATGACTAACTGCTTGTAACTGAAAATCGTATAGTGGCCTGAGAAGCATACCATTTAAGGTTTTTAGCTCCATAATATCTAACCCCTTCTTTCTTAATTTAGGCAATATGCGAACGTCAAATCTAATCCGCATACGCCTATTTTGGTATTTATAGTATATGTATCCGTTTTTTAATACCATCTTACTCGCTCATTGGCATTAAATACATATACTCACCTTGAATGTTAGAGGTTAATTTTGCTGGCCTGATTGCCGCTTTATTTTTCTCTTTATCTATTGCGTAGTTTATAACTCTAAACCCATCTTTATATGCTTGACTAATAAACTGGGCATTATAGGTTAGCTCAATTCCAGCTTGATTGTCTTTATGCTTATTACTTGCGATTATTGTCCTGTATTCTTTTGTCTCGCTTGTGGCTTTCACGTCAGCAAGTAGATGCTCCTGTGTTTTAAAATTGAGCTGTGGGCCATCTAACTTTATTACTAACTGACATAAATCATACACTTCTTTGGTTATGTCAAACTTCTCAGTATAGATTTCATTGTCCGGCATAACAGAGAAGAAGTTAGGGAAAGTCCCTTCTGATTTCCGCTTAGCAATCACAAATCCGTCACCAATAAGTCTAAAGTACTTCTCTGTGATTTCGATTCTTTGTAGCTTCTTCTTGTTAAAAAATAATCTCGGGACGTCAATTACTGGAGCCTCTTCATCGCTAAGTTGTATGTTGTTTTTGTGTACATACAACCTTCTACCGTCTGTTCCGGCGATGTATTTTGGATGTAAACAAACTCCATTAAGGATTTTTCTCGACTCATCTTCATAAGCATATCCTTTAGCCTTCAGTATTATTTCCCAGTCTTTCTCTGTAATCTTTGCTGAGTCTTTCACTTTCTCTGTAAAACATTCAGTACTGTAATCCCATCCTTCGTGGTAAGACTTAGTTTCAATATTCCTGCCACCACCTGAAAGAGTAATCGTGTCTGTATAGTGCTTCACGTTTTTGGTTGTGCTCTCTCCTGATACTTTAGTTCCTACATACTCTTCTTTTACTTCTGATTCTGTTTTTGCTGAGATTGTTGGTATGTCTTTAATGTATCCCAGTAACTTATCTAACTCTACTGCATTAATACAAGCATCTACATCTGTTTCAAGTTTACAGTACAAGTCATATAAACCAATCTCCCAGGTATCTGACATTATGGTAACTTGTAATTTTTCTGAATCTTTTTTGCCTTCCAGCTTTACAAGATTCCATATATTTTTATTTGCTCTTTTTAATGCTCTTCTTAACTCATTCCACTGTAACATAATCTAATTTCCTTTCTTTTTAATATTCTACTTTTGTATTCAGTTTATAGATTGCAATGCCATCAAAAAACTCAATATTAAAATAATTCATCCCATACTGGTATATGGCTTCGTTTATAATGCTTTCAGCAGTAAATTCTGAATATTCCTTCATAGCTCTAGTGATCAACTTACTGTATGCTATTATTCCTAACTCATCTTTAATCAATTCCAATACTCTAAAATCTATCATTGTATACTTTTCTAACCACTTTGATGAGCAATTAAATAAAAGTGCACATACGATTGTTTCAGGGGTACACATACCAAAACTCTCTGGTAACACAAAATAACTGCCGGAAATCTTTTTGTCCTTTGAATAGATTTTAATTACACCATCATCTTCAAAAGACACTACCTTATAATCCTCTGTCGGTTTAAGTTTGGTTTTTATGTAATTTTTAAATATTTGTTCTTTCATTTTTTTCTCCTTAATCTTCTCTATAATCAGCCCAATCAATACACATACCACCAGACTCAAAGAAATATGGCGATACAATTTGAAAGCCACAATCAGGAAAATAGATAAGCATATAATCTTCTACCTTGAAATTCTTGTTCTCGTGTAGGCAGTGTTTATAATCATCTATATTCGGTATTGGGTGGAATGGGTAATACTGTTCTAAGATTTCCTGTGTTAATGTTTGGGGAATCTCTGCTACAAATACTACCTCCTTCTGGAATCCTTTTTTATGTAGATTCTGCGGTCTAAAGGTTAATTGCGGAGTACTTTGATTTTTGGCTACTGTTCCTAAGATTCTTCTCTCTGCGTCTGACCATTTTGGTAGGTTTTCATTTGGTGTTTTTGCCATTTTCTTTTCTCCTTAATCTAAAACCGGCAATTCTAAAAAC
>FZPS01000059.1_pt309 | contig 22529 bp, 9 predicted proteins | sample 1817821 | NCBI WGS metagenome assembly FZPS01 (sample SAMEA104158645, study PRJEB21678) | metagenome | place: Germany | collected 2015-04-21 | reverse complement strand
GTCTGGGATCGAGCGTCCATTGGTCTGGGAGAGAACAAGGGTCGGTCAGGGACCGAAGAGCCTTCGGTCCCTGACCGACTAAATTGCTGTCAAATTGGTTTTATGTGCTAATACAATCACACTTATTAATCTAATCTTACGCTAAGACATTCCTTCTAAATAGAAGAAATGTCTTTCGTTTAACCTGTAACTGTCTTATATTCTAAAGTGTAATTTCTATAGAATATACAGTGTCTGTATTATCTTATATCTTGGTTTTTTTAATAGTTAAAGATAAGAGAATCTCCTTTTTTCAAATCAAATTGAATAATATTAGTATCCTCTTTTCCTGCTTTAATATTATTTCCATTTTTAGTAATACGAGGAACTTTACTTGAGGCAGGCAATTTGAACTTGAATGAATTATCAGCAGTTATTCGGATAACTGCTTTTTGGACTTTACTTTTTTCCCATTCTAAATCAACTTCAGCTCCTCCTTTTACACATAACCCCTTGAAATATCCGGTATGCCATTGGTCAGGTAGAGCTGGTAGAAATTCAATGAAATCTTCATGTGATTGTATCAACATTTCAGCAATGCCAGCGCCCCCTGCTTCATTACCATCAAATATAAATATATCATAAGGGGCTCCAGCAATCCCTTCCGGAGATATTGTTAATAGATTTTCTCGGGTAAATTCCTTTTGTAATTTTACTACACTTTCATAAGCTTTTCCAGCCTCTTTTAGTCGAGCATACATACAGATCATATTTGCCCGGCTCCATTCTACATCTTCCCATCCTTCAGCAGATAGACGTAACTCTATTGTTTTTTTAGCTGCATTAGCTAGTTGTGGACTTTCTGTTAGTGATATTTGATTGAACGGATAAAGTCCTAGAAGATGGGTTGTGTGACGATGGTTAGGCTGTGCTTCCTCGAAATCTTCATACCACTCCTGTATTCCTCCATTTTTTCCTATTTTCATAGGAGAGAGTAAGCTCTTTGCCATCTTTAATTCTTGTTGAAACTCATGATCTGTGTCTAAAATTTCACATGCTTTTATGCAACTTGTGAAAATCTCATAAGCGAGTTGTCTATCAGCAGTAGTACCCATAGATATAGAAAGATGGTCTCCTTTGTATATGAATGAGTTTTCGGGAGATGTGCTTGGTCCTGCTACTAAGTGTCCTGTTTCTGGATGTTTTACCATGAAATCCAATAGAAACTCTGCGTTAGATTTTAAGAGAGGATAAGCTTTCTCTTTTAGAAAATTCTTATCTTGAGTATATTCATATTGAGACCAAAGATGAGTAGCTATCCATGAACTTCCAAGTGGAAACAATCCCCAGTTAACACCACTTCCAGATGCAGTATATCCCCATACGTTGGCAATGGTATGAGCTGTCCATCCTCGTGCGCCATATACTTCTCGGGCAGTTTTTGAGCCATGCTTCGCTAAGTATTCTATATAATTAAAAAGGGGGGTATTTAGCTCGTGTAAGTTACCAATGTTTGATAACCAATAATTTTGTTGCGTATTTATATCAAGATGATAATCGTTGGCCCATCCCATATTACATGCTAGATTGTCATTCCAGATTCCTTGTAAGTTTGCAGGAAGAGGAGAATTTCCCCTTGATGCTGCAATGAGCAAGTAGCGTGCGTAGTTGAAGAATAAAGCATCAAGTCCCACGTCATTACCTCCTTCTCTAATTTTATTCCATCTTACGTCAGTTGGCTGGTTATCCATGGAGCTATCTCCCAAATATAACTCTACTCTATTATAAAGTTTTTGATAATCGTTAATATGTTTTTCTTTTAGCTTTTCATATGACTGTTCAAGTGCCTTTTTTATAGTATTACGAGAATCTGATTCATACTCTTCATTACTATAGTTCGTTCTTATATCAAATGCAATTATAGCTGTGGTTGCATTTGATATCTTCACTACCTCTTTTTCTATCTCTATCGCTCCATCATCAATCTTTACTCCAATGTTCCCTTGAAATGATACCCCCGGAAGATCTCGGAAAGATACATCTCCTGTAAACTCTAGTCCATTTTCAGTTATTCTAAAATCGGCTTCACGGTACATGTCTAAGGAGAGAGAAAAGGTTAGGCTATTGGCTTTATCAGCTGATAATTTGGTTATAAAAACATCATCAGGATTGCTGCAAAGATATTCTCTTTTATAATTTATGTCTCCTTTTTTATAGGTAACTGTATGAATGGCATTCAGAAGATTTAATTCTCTAATATAATCTGAAGGCGTTGAGCTGTTCGGATATTCTTGTTTTATAATAAGGTTACCAAGAGGAACATGAGAACCGAATAATTCGCCATTGCCAGCAAGATATTGAGTGGCCATATCATTTCCTTTTTTATAATCACCCTTAAAGAAGGTTTGACGAATTTCATCAACAATTTTTTTCCCGGCTTTACGGTGCATATTGTCATTATATTGACCAGACCATAAAGTGATTTCATTCAATGTGATCGTTTCTTCATTCACACCTCCAAAAACAGTTATTCCCATGCGTCCATTTCCTAGAGGTAGTGATTGCATCCATTCATGGGCAGGTTGAGAATACCAAAGTCTGTTTATGCTATTCTTGTTCTTGTTATTTAAATCTAATTTATTACAGGAAAAAAGGAAGGTGATACAAATAGTTAGAAATAAGATGTTCTTCTTCATTATGACAATGTTTTTATGATTTAAGATATTGAACAAAATTAGCCTAATCTTTAGGTCTTTGATATGAATATTTGCTCAAACCATAAAACAAAGGTATAAACTTGAACAGAATATGGTTTTTACGAGGGTTTAAATATGAATTCTTCTATAAGATATTATCTTTAATGTGTTCCTCATATTCTTTGGGAGTCATGCCATAGTGAGCCTGGAATATTTTGATAAAATAGGAAGGAGTATTAATACCTACCATATATGCTATTTCATTTATACGATATTTTCCTTCGCTTATTAATTCCGCTGCTTTTTGTAAGCGGGATAATCTGATATATTCCACAGGACTAACATTTAATATCTCTGTTATTTTACGATGCAGTCCGGATCTGCTAATATTTAAGGCTTTAGCTAGTACTATTACATTGAATTCTGAATTACCAATATTTTCTTGAATGATGTTGTTTAGTTTATTAACAAAATCCTCATCAGCTTTATTCATATTGATTTGCTTGCTATAGGCTATTGGTTTCTTTCTGAAGGTGTGTGAATCTCTTATTTTGTTAGCTATTTGTGTATTTATTAAGGTAGTTAGGTATTTTATGGAAAAAGGTTTTTCCACATAGGCATCAGCACCTAATTCAAGACCTTTGATTTTACTGGCTAAGTCACTTTTTGCTGTTAATAACAGAACAATTATATAATTAAGCTGTTCATCCTTTTTTATTTTAGAGCATAACTCAAAGCCATCCATATTAGGCATCATAATGTCACTTATGACAATATCTACTTTCTCTTTTGATAGTATCTCTAGTGCTTCTACACCATCATAAGCCGTCAATATATTATATGTATAGCTAAGTCGCTTTTTGAGAAAGTCAACGATCTCTTTATTATCATCTACCAAGAGAATTCTAACTTTTGCAACATCAGGTTCTGTTTTGCTATCATGACTATCCGTTTGGTGACTGTCTTTTTCTACTAAAGCTTCCTCTATCACTTCAAGATGTTCTCCTAACGGAATTGTTAATATAAAATTATTCATATCGTTATTCGTAGTATATTGTAAAGAGCCATTATGAGCATTTGTAAGAGACATTGCTAACGATAAACCAATGCCAGATCCAACAATATCTCTATTATTATCCTTAACTCTAAAGAAGGGTTCGAATATTTTTTCTCGATATTCTTCAGGAATAAGTTTTCCATCATTTTTTACATGAATGGTAAAATTATTCTCACTCTTATCTATATTTATGTCTACAAGGTTATCACTATACTTTAGTGCATTCGATATAAGGTTATTCAGTATTTTTGAGAATTCTTTTTTATCTACATTTGCTATTAAAGAAGATGTGTTTTCGGATGTATGTACCTCTATACTTTTATTAGTTCTTGCCGTTTGACCCTTAAATAAGAATACAGTTTGGTTGACTAAGTCTATTATGTCTGTCTTTTGCCAATTGAAATTAACTTTTTTACTACTCACTTTATTAAAATCCAGTAGTTGATTGACTAGCGAAAGTAGGCTTTGAGTATTGTGTTCAATTATCTCTAAGTACTCTTGAGCTAATTGGTTGTTAATATTCATCTCTAACAACGATTCAAGGGGAGCATGTATCAAGGTGAGGGGGCTACGTATTTCGTGTGCTACATTTGTGAAAAAATTAACTTTTTCTTCATAAAGATCTTTTTCTTGCTTTATGCGATATATTTCCTGTCTTTGCTTTATTTTATGAGTATATCTTTGTATGGATGTTCTAATAATAATGAAGATTACAATTAGGGCACCAATTAAATATAAAGTTTTAGCTATTGAACTTTTCCACCAGGGTGGTGTTACAGTAATTTCTAAGCAAGTCTCTGTTGGATTCCATAGTCCATCATTATTACTACCCTTTACTTTGAAAATGTATTTACCGGGACTAAGGTTAGAATAGGTTGCAGTCTGTGTTTGTGAAGCTGTTATCCAATCCTCATCAACATTCTCCATTTTATAAGCAAGTTGGTTGTTTTGAGGGGATGTATAACTTAGTGAAACAAAACTCAATGTTATGTTGGTTTTATTATAAGGCAGTACTAATTTATCAGAATATAGTAAGCTTTGCTTTAAAATAGAGCATTCATTATTAACGTTTACTTCGTCATTAAATATAGAGAGTCCAGTAATGTATACAGGAGGAATATAATTGTTGACTTTAATATTGTATGGATTAAAACTGATCATACCATTTGAGGTTCCAAAAAAGAGATCTCCCCAGCTAGATATTAATCCCGATTTATAGTTGAATTGGTTAGATGGTAGTCCATTGTCTTTAGTGAATAGATTTATAGATTCATCTATAGGATTGAATTTAACTAAACCCTTATTTGTTCCAAACCATAGGTTTCCTTCTTTATCTTCAATGATTTTATAAGCCACATCATCCGGAAGGCCTTGTTTTATGGAGTATCTTTTAAAATCGTTAGAGTTCTTATTATAAACGCAAATACCTCCTCTATCCGTAGAAAACCATATTTGTCCTAAGTGATCTTCTGTTATGCTACTTACTGAGTTTGAACTAAGAGTATTCTCTTTTTCTCCGGTAACAAAATGGATCGTCTCGTTTGTTTCTGGATTATATTTAAAAACTCCTCGGCCCATAGTTGCTATCCAAATATTATCATCTCTGTCTTCCATGATATCGAAAGTGTAACATAAACCAAATTGGGTTTGCCTCTCAAACCTCATTGTGCCGCTAGGGGCAAAGAACACTCCCCAAGCATTTCCCAACCAAATGTTTCCTTTCCTATCTTTGTGTAAGGCGTAAATACTCTCCTCATTTAGTCCCATACTATTGGGTGAGTAGTAGGTTGATTTGATGTGGTCGTTTTTTATGGAAATAATATCTAGCCCATTCTTGAAGAAACCAGCCCAAATGTCCTTCTCATTTTTCATTAGAGATAATACCTTACTATAATGTAAGTTTTTGATTTTTTGAAAGTTTGAAGTTTTCGGGTTAAACATAAATACTCCAGCATCTTCAGTTCCAATCCATATATTCTGATAATCGTCCTCAATAAGTTCTCGAACTCTTCTGGATAATAAGGAGCCTTTTTTTAGACTGGGTGAGTATATGCTAAAATTAATACCCGATTTTGGAAGATAATCAACTCCTCCAGAACCGGTACCTATCCATATATTCCCTTCTTTATCTTGATAAATTGTTTCAATTAAATTATCAGAGAGAGAAGTGGTTTCAAAAATATCTTCTTTAATGTGGTAAGTCGTGTAAGAGTCCAGATTAATGATATAGATGCCAAATTGAGTTCCAACCCATAGTTCATTTTTATTTAATATGGATAAATGTCTTATTATTTTATAATTGGGATCTGGTCCATCAATGGGAAGTTCTGTAAATGAAGATTTATTGATGTCAAATTTTAGTAACTTCTCTTCATGTATTGCAATAAAAAGTGAGTTTTGAAAGTATTGCATGGAGTAAATATTTTTACCTTCTAATGAGAGTGTATGATCTTTGTTTTTAAGGTGTTGGGTAAAGTTGTCATTTCCTCTGTTATACTTAAAAACGCCAGAACCATTAGTTCCTATCCAAACACTGCCATCTTCACCTAATGCTATGCATTGTGGATTACTCACACTTGGAAGTAGTTTGTCAACTACAGTATACATCTGAACTTTATTTTCAGATTCATTGTATCTGAATACACCTTGATTAGGGGCTATTATCCATATATTGCCATATTGATCTTCTTGAATGCTTGAAATCCAGTCACTAATTACAACGCCTTCAGATGAGGGTGTATCGAAGAATGTAAAATGTTCGTATTTTGGATCAAATAAATATATGCCTTTGTCTGTACCGAGCCATAGTTTTTGATCTTTACTTTCAAAAATCACTCCAATATTATTGTTCCCTTTCTGAGCTTTGTAGTCATAGCAATCAAATATCTTTAAAGTAGTTCCATCGTATCTATTAAGTTTGTTTTTAGTGCCAAACCAAAGAAAACCATGGCTGTCTTGGAGTATTGATTTTACATTATTCTGAGATAACCCCAAGTCACTATTGATATTGTTAAAGTTATAATTAAAAGAGTGTAAGAGTGGTGACGAATAAAGAATGATAAAAAAGGATAAAAAATATTTAAGCATCTCTTTCTGTGTTAATTAATGACGGTAAGTTAGTAAAAAGGAGTTAAAAAAGGAACGAAGGAGGGAATTTTAAAAATAGCAGATAGTTCAAATGTATATTCATATGTAACATTTGTCTCAAAAGGTTGTTTTTCTACATCTGTAATATATTTATGTTTATTAGGATTTACATATTAAGAGGTTGAATGTTATGTTTGTTTCGTTAAGTTTTGACACTTGCCATAATTAATTAAATGCTTTTAATTTCATTATGTCAGTGTTTATGTTTTTGTTAATTCTATAATAAATATGAAAAACAGATTAATTAAAAGGATCTTGTTTACTTTCTTGTCTCTGGTGGCATTTTCCTTTTCGTATGCACAAGAAAATAAAGTAACAGGAAAAGTTTTGGATTCCCAAACAAAAGAATCACTGATTGGTGCAGTTGTAATGGTTAAGGGTACAAGTAATGGAACCATTACTGATATGGATGGATATTTTAGCATTAATGCTGAAATTGGAGATATTCTAACAGTGACTTATGTTGGGTATGAAGCCAAAGAAGTAACCGCCAACTCCACTGTACTTAATATCTCTTTAGAATCTAAAGCAGAGGAATTAGACGAGGTTATCGTTGTTGGAGTGAGAATGAAAAAAAGTGATTTGACCGGATCTGTGGGAAACATATCCAGTAAGCAACTACAAGAAGTTCCTACTACCGATCTACTGTCTACTATGCAAGGGCGTGTTCCTGGATTGAAAATATCATTGTCAGATGCTACTCCGGGTTCTGATGTAACCGTTAGAGTCAGGGGTAATAACTCTATTCATTATGGTCAGGCTCCCGTTTATGTAATAGATGGAGTCATTGTAGAGGAAGGGCTAAGGATGGTCAATCCCGACGAAATTGAATCAGTTGAGGTATTGAAAGATGCTTCGTCTACAGCTCTTTATGGTTCTCGTGCATCGAATGGTGTAATTGTTATAACAACAAAAAAAGGAAAGAAAGGAGAAGGTAAAGTTAATTATCGTGGCTTTGTTACCATTAGCAGTTATCAAGATAAAATGAAAACGTTAAACTCAAGGCAACTTCTTGATTTGAGAACTGATGCGTATGCTAATGCTTATATGGATCATAATCCTACAGCAAACAGAGAGGAGTATATAAAAAACTACATTTGGGGTACAGATAAAATCTTTTCTGAAATGGAGTTGAGAAATGGTATGGCCAATAATACTTCTGATTGGATAGATCAATTAACTCGTACAGGGATCGAACAGAATCATGCTTTAAGTTTTTCCGGAGCATCAGATAAAGATAATTACTATATAGGTTTTACCTATAGTAAAACTGATGGAGTCTTGAAGAAATCCTCCTATGAAAGAATGGGAGGACGTATTAATTATGAGAGGTATATTAAACCTTGGTTGAAGGTTGGAACAAATACAAGTATCTCCAGAGGAGTAAAAGGAAAATTGGATGGTAACGCATACGATACTGCAATGCGAGGGAATAGAATGCAGGATATTGATACAGAGAAATTGTATATGTATTATCAGGGTACTGCTCAAATGGGACAATATAATCCTATCCTTACATTAGATATTGATGGAAAAGAAACACATGACAGGGTTTTAAGTACGAATTATATTGAAATAAATCCTTTTATAGAAAATTTGTATATACGTACATCTCTTTCGGCAGATATTTACAATAAACAAGATTATACATATGTGCCATCTTATGTAGGGCAATCAGTTAGAGATAATCACCAAGGTTCTGCATGGCATTGGAGAGGGCAGACTAAGTATTATCAATGGGATAATTCCATTAGTTACGAGACAACAATTTCTCAGAAACATAGATTATTTGGAATGTTAAGTTCTAGTATGAGTAAAAATAGAACAAATAACATTGATTTATCAGGAAAGGAATTTCCCACTGATATGCTTGGGGCAATGAATGTTGGAATGGCTCAAAATAAAGATAATATTTCGATAGGATCCTCTTATAGAACCAACACACTGATGTCTTTCATTGCTAGGGCTAATTATACCTATGATAATAAATATTTGTTGACGGCAACAATAAGAACAGATGGCAGCTCAAAGTTTGCAAAAGATAATAGATGGGGTAGTTTTCCTTCTTTTTCTGCAGCTTGGGTTGTTTCGGAAGAAAAATTCATGTCTGGTACGAGAAACTGGCTGGATCAATTAAAACTTCGCATAGGGTATGGTGTTTTGGGAAATCAAGCAATACCTCTATATTCTTATATGTTTACCTATGATCCATCTTTAGTTATCAATGAAACAGCTTTTGTTCCTTCAGATAATAAAACTGGAAATCCAGATATAAAATGGGAAAAGCAAAAACAAATTAATATCGGTATTGACGGAGCTTTTTTTAATGATAGACTTTCTTTTTCACTAGATTATTTCCATATCAAAAACACCGATTTATTGATGGATATGTCTTATTGGCCGAGTCATGGATATGATAAAACTGTTGCTAATGTGGGTGAACTTGAAAATCAGGGAGTTGAATTCTCATTTAATGCTCGAATTTTGGAAACAAAAGATCTGAGTTTTTCTATTGCTGGTAATATTGCTAAAGACAAGAATAAGATAAAGAAATTAGCAGGTGGAGTTCAGCAGTTATTTAATGGAGGAAATGTACAGTCAAGAGAAGGTAACTTATTTGTAGGACACTCTTTAAATTCATTATGGGCATACCAAGTTGACAGATTAGCTCAACAGTCTGATATGGATCTAGTAAATAGTTGGTCTTATATACAAGATGATAGGATTGTGCGTCCTGGAGATCTTCTTCCCGTTGATATAAATAATGATGGGAAGATTGATACAGATGACATGAAAGTCTTTGGAAATACAGATCCCAACTTTTATGGAGGATTCAGTACAAACTTCCGTTACAAAGATTTTTCTCTTGATGCAGTATTTACTTACTCATACGGCGCAAAAAGACTATCAGGAATGTATGAGGCTTTTATGGATGGAACAGCAACAGGTTCACCTGCACATAAAGACATGTTAAATAGATGGACTCCTGAAAATACGAATACTTCAATTCCACGTGCATTTAGAGGTGATGGAGAAAGCAGATTTGGTTATGGAAATACAACATATGGCTTACTTAATGCCTCATTTTTAAGGTTGTCTTCTTTAGGGATTTCTTATAATTTAGGAAACCTAATAAAACTACCATTTATTGATCAGATTAGCATTAATGCAGCTGCTAATAATCTGTTTGTGATTACTCCATATAAAGGCTATGATCCAGAGTCTGGAGAAGGATATCCAATGACTAGAAGTTTTACTTTTGGAGTAAATGTGTCATTCTAATTTTACCATATAATAAATCAAGTAAGAAAATGAAAACATTATATATATATATTATAACAATAATAGGGTCGCTTCTTTTTTTCTCTTGTTCTGATTTTTTAGATCAAGGACCCGAATCACAAATACCGGGAGATAGAATATTTGAAGACGAAAAAACAACCAATGGGTATATCGTTGGGCTATATAAAGAGTGGAAAGAAGGGCAAAAAGATATCTTAAGTACTCATTTTGGTGTAGATGAATCCATTTCTGGGGGATTTCAGTATATGGATAATAATGATAGAAAAGGAGTTGAGGGTTATGGAAATACATTGAATGCAACGAATGGAATTATACGAGAAACGTGGAAAAAAAGATATAGAGTCATTGCTCGTGCTGCGGAAGCAATATCGTACTTAGAAAAGAATCAAGAAACACAAAGTGATTTATTGAATCAGTATTTAGGAGAGGCTTGTCTTTTCAGAGCCGTATGTATGTGGGAAATATCAATGTTATATGGAGAAGCCATTATGCATGATAAAAACAGACCAGAACTTGAGTTTGCACGTCAACCCTACGACGTGATGTATGAGCAGATTATATCAGATTTAACAATTGCAGAAGAATATTTACCCGATCCATCTAAAGTTTCTGATGCCAGTAGGTTTAGTAATGCTTTAGCTCAAGCTTTATTAGGAAAAGTTTATTTGTATGCACCTGAAAAAACAGGAATGAAAGATTATTCAAAAGCAGCAACATACTTTAAAAAAGTAATTGATAATCCTTATTTCGATGGTAAGGGAGCTTCTACATATCCAGTAATATTTGATTCTTATCAACAAGAGAGTGCAGATTATAAAAAAGAGATAGTTTATGCCCTTCAATATAAAACCGGTAGTCCATACAATAGTGCTACTCAGTGGGATATGGGGTCGAGAGCTGTAGCTCAAATGACACCTGTAGAAGCTTTAGCTCCATGGGCAGGTTTTGATGGAATGCTTCCCTCAGAATATGCTTCAAAAAAAGAATCTGAAGGAGGGGTATGGGAAGAGGGAGATGTACGATATTCTGTTTCTATCCGAACCAATTTTGAATGGACTGATCCATCAGATGGAAAACATTATGTCCCTAATTTATCGGGTTGGACTTGGGGTGACGAATTAGAACCTCATGTGAAGAAATATGAAGATCTACGCATTGTTGATCTAGGTGTTAACACATGGCATAGTGGTATGAATATACCCTATATACGTTTTAGTGATGTCGTTTTGTGTTATGCAGAATGTTTATACTTTACAGGGAAAAAAGCAGAAGGTATAAACCTAATAAATGATATTGTTCGTACCCGTGCTTTTGGAGGAACCTTACCTGATGATAAGAGGTGGAGTACCAGTATGAGTGAAGATGAGTTTATAGAGAAACTATTAGATGAGAGAATGAGAGAGTTGTGTTTTGAAGGTTGGAGAAAGTTTGATTTGTTACGTACAGGAAAATTAAAGGAATACGTTGGAAAACGTAACAGATGGCACAAAAGTGCAACATGGACTAATTTTGAAGGCACTGTAAAACAAACTAATGGGCCATTAACAATAGAAGATCATAAACTACTTTGGCCTATCCCTTTAGATGACCTTGTACAGAATCCAGGATTATCTGAAAAGGATCAAAATCCTGGTTATGAAAAATAAATAAGTAATATATTATGATGAATTGTAAATTGAAACTTTTTCTATTATTAGGCATCCTAATGTCCTTATTAGGATGCTCTAACTCTATGTATAAAAAAGAATTTGAGAATTGGGTTATAGAGTTGAATCCAACTACCAAAGTCTTAACCATTTCAAATAATGGGGAAAAAATACTTGATGGAATTACATCCAGATATAAGATAGATAATCAATATGTAACAACATCTGAATATCCTGTTGCAAATATTGAAATATCAAATATTGAAGATGAAGTTGGAAAGGGGGAGAAAATGACCTGTATTTATTCTGGATTAGAAAATTATCCGGATGTTTATCAAAACTTTTATTTTTATGATGGACAACCTCAAATATTAATTGAAGTTCAACTTGCTGCAAAAGATTCAATAGCATCGAATTATATTGCACCTGTTTATACAGAAGTTTCAAATTCATTTCTAAATAAAGACACCACCAATAGAGTGTTAACGGTGCCTTTTGATAATGACAACTTTGTTCCCTATTTGTCTAGTCCTTTTGTAGTAGAAGATACTTCATCAGAAGTGACAGCATTTTTTAATGGTATCAAGCGTGAAGGATTGATTATAGGATCAGTGGAGCATGATACTTGGAAGACAGGAATTCATTTTTCCACATCGAATAATAGTATAATTAATAAACTAGATGTTTTTGGTGGATTGGCCAATGAGTTGACTCGTGACTTTAGTGATAAAGAAGATCGTCCATCCTGTGAGCACGGATATGTAAAAGGAAATATTCTTAAGTCTCCAAAAATATTCTTAGGCTATTTTTCGGATTGGAGACGTGGTTTAGAAAAATATGGAGAAGTCTGTGCAAAAATAGCTCCTCCTCGCCAGTGGAAAAAGGGGACTCCTTTTGGGTGGAATAGTTGGGCAGCAATGGCACATAATGTGAACTATGAAGGTTCTATTGATGTTTCGGATTTTTTTAAGTCGAATTTACAGAATAATAATTTTTGTAATGACAATACGGTCTATATAGGTTTAGATTCATTTTGGGATAATTTTACTCCTCAACAATTGAGGGATTTCGTAAAGCATTGTCATGAAAATGGTCAAAAAGCAGGGATATATTGGTGTCCATTCTCAGACTGGCATGGTAATGCTGAGGCTTATGTAGAAGGTACGGATAATAAATGGAAATACAAGGATATCTATTTGTATGCTCATAATGGAAAACCTAGGAAAATAGAATCATTAGCAGTTGATCCTACACATCCTGGAACAAAAATGAGGATGGATTATTATATAAATAGATTTAAGGATATGGGGTATGAGTATATAAAACTCGATTTCATAAATAATGGAACTTTAGAAGCTGCATCTTTTTATAATCCGCAAGTTACAACGGGTAAACAAGCTTATAACGAGGGAATGACCTATCTGACAGAGATTTGTGGAGACGATATGTTTTTGGCCTTATCTATTGCTCCTACATTTCCCGCTCAATATGGAACATCGAAAAGAATTAGCTGTGATGCATGGGGAGCTATGACAGAAGGAGAGATTGGCACTACAGGTTATATGTTAAATAGTTTATCATTTGGTTGGTGGTTAGATCGAGTTTATCCATTCAATGATGCAGATCATATCCTCTTGTATAATCCTGAAGATGCCGATAATTATAAGATTGGATCTAATAGAGCTCGTATAACATCTGCTGTAATTACAGGAATTTATATGCTTGGCGACAATTTCAGCTTAAAAGGAAGCTTAAAAGGAGATATAGAAGCTCGTAACAGAGCAATAGAAGTTGCTACAAACAAAGATATCAATGATATTGCTCGTTTAGGTAAGTCATTTTATCCAGTCGAAGGATATAAAGCTACTGCTCCAAATAAAACAGAAACCAAATTCATGTTACAAACGGATGAGGGAACCTATCTTGCTGTTTTCAACTTTTCGTCTGAGGATAGAAAAGGTACTGTTGAGTTAGAACGTTTAGGTATAAAGTCAACGGTAAGTTTAAGTGTGAAGGAATTGTGGACATCTGAATTTTCGATGACTGAAGATGAAAAAGTCAGTTATAGTGTTCCTCCACAAGATGTAAGAGTTTACAAAATTCAGAATAATAATTAATGAACTGTTGATTCTTAATGTATTCTATTATGAAAAAACTATTCTGGTTCAAATTTTAATATACAAAGAGGTTTAGAAATATATATCATGAAAAAAATACTTTTAACATTTGCATTCATTTTGAGTGCTTATAGTTTTGTAGTCGGGCAAAACTTAGGCTTAATAAAGATAGAAACCAATGAAACCTTGATGGTATTGTCGGGGGTTACTAATCAAAAATTAGAGTTCTATTATTGGGGAGAAAAAATATCAGGTAAATTGAATTTTTCGGAACGAAAACAGAAAAATCAACCCGATACAAGTGATGAAATGTTTCCTCAAGCTTATCCGTCATATGGAGATAGATTTTATTTGACACCAGCCTTGAAATTGACACATACCGATGGTGTATTAACCACCGATTTGGTTTATGACAAACATTCAGTAAAAAACATAGATGGTAATATTGTTGAAACGACAGTTAGTCTAAAGGATAAGTTATATCCAGTCTATGTGGATTTAGTATTCAAGGCGTATCAAAAAGAAAATATCATTAGTCAATCTGTAAAGATGAGACATGAGGAAAAAGGTTCTTTAGCTGTGGAAAACATTGCTTCTTCCTATTTACCTTTGCACGCTAACTCCTATTATTTAACTCACTTCAATGGAACATGGGCTAGAGAAATGCGTGTAACTGAAGAGAAATTAAATAGAGGTATCAAAGTAATAGAGAGTAAAAAAGGTGTTAGGGCAACTCAAGCTGAAAGTCCATCTTTTATTCTTTCACTTAATGCACCCATGTTAGAGGATAGTGGAGAAACTTATGCCGGTACCTTGGCTTGGTCAGGAAACTATAAATTATCTTTTGAGGTAGATGAAACAGGAAGACTTGGTATTGTTTCTGGAATTAACCCATTTGCTTCTACTCTACATATTAAGAAGGGAGAGTTTCTTGAAACGCCAGAAATGTTACTTAGTTATAGCTCTAATGGGATGGGGCAGATAACAAGAAACTTTCATGATTGGGGAAGAAAATATGGTATGGTTCATGGAGATATCGAACATCCTGTTATTCTTAATAGTTGGGAGGGAGCCTATTTTGATTTTAATGAAAAGACGATCATTGAGATGATAGATAATGCTGCCAAATTTGGAGTTGAGATGTTTGTTCTTGATGATGGTTGGTTTGGAAATAAATTTCCGAGAAATTCAGATAATGCAGGTTTAGGTGATTGGCAAGTGAATAAAGAAAAGTTACCAAATGGTATTGATTATTTAGCAAAGCATGCGGTTGATAAAGGTATGAAGTTTGGAATATGGATTGAGCCTGAAATGGTTAATCCTGATAGTGAACTTGCACATCAACACCCTGAGTGGCTTGTACAAAGTGGTGAAAGAAATATTCTTCCCATGCGAAATCAATGGTTATTAGATTTAACTAATCCAAAAGTACAGGATTTTGTGTTTAATACATTCGATGAAGTAGTTTCACTTTCTCCTCATATTTCTTATATAAAGTGGGATGCAAATCGACATGTTGATAATGTGGGCTCAACGTATCTGGCAAAAGATAAACAATCGCATTTTTGGTATGAATATGTTCAGGGTCTATATAAAGTGTATGATCGGATTAGAGAAAAATACCCTGATATTCAGATTCAGCTGTGTTCTTCGGGAGGTGGTCGTGTAGAATATGGTGCATTGAAATATCATGATGAATTTTGGGCTAGCGATAACACCAATGCTTTAGACCGCATATTTATTCATTATGGTACAAATATGTTTTTTCCTTCTATTGCAACAGGTTCGCATGTATCTACAAGTCCTAATCATCAGACGGGTATGATGATTCCTCTTAAATTCAGATTTGATGTAGCAATGTCTGGTAGATTAGGTCTAGAATTACAACCGAAGGATTTACTTGGAGATGAGTATGAATATGCTGTAAATGCTGTTGAGAAATATAAAGAAATACGTCCTGTAATCCAATTTGGAGATTTGTATCGTTTGGTTTCTCCATATACAGGAAATGGATGGTCTTCGCATATGTATGTAGCGAAAGACAAAAAGAAAGCTGTTTTCTTTGCTTATAGTATTGAATATCACGGTAGAACAGAATACTTCGAAACTAAATTAAAGGGATTAAATCCAGATAAAGAGTATAAAGTTACTGAAATCAATATAAAAGACTATCCAAGATTTAAACAAACCGGTGGTGTTTTTTCTGGAGATTATTTGATGAAAGCAGGCCTATTATTACCAATAGGTAATCCTTATGAGAGTGTTGTTTTAGAAATCGAAGAACAATAGTTGAACCATTATATGAGAAGTTATAAAAAAATATCATTGGTTATTTCTTTTTTACTGATGTCTGTATCTATGATTTACGCATCTCCAATAAAAAAAGAAATAAAAGAAGGTTGGAAGTTTAAGCAATGGCGTTTAAATAATTGGTATCCGGCAAAAGTTCCCGGGGTTATTCATCTTGATTTGATGGAAAATGGGATTATTGAAGATCCTTTTTTCAGATTAAATGAAAGAGGAGTTCAGTGGATTGATAAGGAAGACTGGATGTATGAAACATATTTTGATGTTGACAAAAGTTTATTAAGTAAAGAGAATATCCGTTTACATTTTATGGGATTGGATACTTATGCAGATGTCTATCTGAATGGACATAAAATTTTGGTTGCAGATAATATGTTTCGTGAGTGGAAAGTTGACATAAGAGAATTATTACAAGAAAAAAATAATCGTCTTGAGGTCTTATTTTTATCTCCTATAAAAATGGATATTCCTAAATGGGATGCACTTCCGTTCCAATATCCAACTGGTCCCGACCAGTCACAAAACGGAGGAATTTTTAATAAGACTGTAAGTATCTTTGCTCGCAAAGCGGGTTATCATTATGGTTGGGATTGGGGCCCACGTTTGGTCACATCCGGTATTTGGCGTCCGGTATATTTAGAGGCTTGGGATGAAATTAAACTTGAAGATGTGTTTTTTCAACAAACGGAAGTAACTAGTGAGTTAGCAAAGGTGGTAGCTCATATAGAATTATTCTCTGCTGTTGAAAATCAGAAAACTGTTGTTCGAATAAAAGATAAAAATAAGAATGAGGTAAATGAAGAGAAATCATTTGTTCTGAATAAAGGTCTCAATAATCTAACCGTTGATATTGATATAAAAAATCCAAGGCTTTGGTGGTCGAATGGATTAGGAGATCCTAATTTGTATGAATTTGAAACTGAAATCTATCTTGAGAAAAAATTAGTAGATAAAAAACAGATTCGAACAGGAATTCGTTCCATTAAAGTTGTAAATGAACCGGACGAATATGGTACTTCATTTTATTTTGTACTGAATGGAGTCAAAGTTTTTGCCAAAGGTGCAAATTATATACCTAGTGATAATTTCTTGCCACGAGTAACGAAGGAAACGTTTGAGAGAACGGTATTAGATGCCAAGAATGCAAATATGAATATGCTTCGCGTTTGGGGTGGAGGAAGTTATGAAGAAGATGTGTTTTATGATTTGTGTGATGAAAATGGTATCATGGTATGGCAAGATTTTATGTTTGCTTGTAGTATGTATCCTTCCGAGGGGCATTTCTTAGAGAATGTAAAATATGAAGCGATAGATAATATTAAACGCTTGAGAAATCATCCTTCGATTTCAATTTGGTGTGGAAACAATGAAGCTTATGATGGATGGTTTGGATGGGGGCGTAGAGAGGATTATGCAAAGCAAAATCCAGAATATGCTCGTATTATGTGGAAGCAATATGAAGATCTGTTTCATAAACTATTACCCGATATGGTAAGTCAGTATGCTCCGGGAATGCGTTATTGGCCATCATCACCATATGGGTTACCTGGTCAGGGATGTGACGCCGAGAATGGAGATAAACACTATTGGGGTGTATGGCATGGAAGAGAACCTATTAGCCAATATAATATTGAAAAAAGTCGTTTCTTTAGTGAATACGGTTTTCAATCTTTTCCTGAATTTGAATCAGTAAAACAATATGCTCCTAATCCTGAAGACTGGGAAGTTACCTCAGAAGTTATGATGGATCATCAACGTGCAGGATCCTATGCTAATGAATTGATCGAAGAATATTTGTTGAAGGAATATAAAAAACCAAAAGATTTTGAGGCTTTCTTATATATGAACCAAGTACTACAGGGTGATGCTATAAAAATAGCAATGGAAGCACATCGTAGGGCTATGCCCTATTGTATGGGAACATTATTTTGGCAACATAATGATTGTTGGCCTGTAGCCTCTTGGTCAAGCCGAGATTACTATGGAAGATGGAAAGCTCAACATTATTTTGCTCGTGAGTCCTATAAGGATGTACTGGTTTCTCCAATTGAAGAAGAGGGTAAATTAAATATCTATGTGGTTTCAGACAGATTAGAATCTTTATCCGGTTTATTAAAATTACAAGTGTATAGTTTAGAAGGAAAGTTATTATCTGAAAAATCCAATTCTGTTGAAATAGAAGCGAATACTAGTAAAATAGTTTATTCAGAAGTAATCCATTCATTTTTGTCAGGTTTAGATAGACGTAAGATAGTATTACATGCAAGTTTTGTTGATGAAAACAAGAAGATGTATTCCAATAATTATTTTTTCAATCAACCCAAAGATGTGGACTTTCCCAAAACAAATATAAATAGGAAAGTTGTAAAAGTTAAAGATGGGTTTAAGGTACAACTAAAAAGTAGAAAATTTGCACGTGCAGTATTCCTCTCCATTGATGGCATTGATAATTTTTTCAGTAATAATTATTTTGATATGCTTCCCAATCAGGACTATGAGATTCACGTAAAAACAGATCTGAATGAAACTGACTTTAATAGGCAATTGAAAGTTGTCTCTCTCAGAGATGGTTATTTGTAAGGAGTAGTACTTTGCATGTTTATTCTTAATCATGAAACTTATGTTTAAGTCAAAGATAATCGTAGTAGCACTATTTTTATTCTTTTCAAGTTTTGGTTTTTCAACCGCACAATTACGACTTGGAAGTATTTTTACGGAAAATATGGTTTTACAACAAAATAAACCTATAAAAGTGTGGGGATATGCAGAAGTTGGAGAGACCTTAAGTGTTGGTTTTCAGGGAGAAACAAGGATGACAAAAGCGGATGAAAATGGTTGTTGGTCTGTTCAGTTTTCTGAGTCAAAACATGGAGGTCCTTACTCTTTAGTAGTAGACGGAGAGAAAGAAAGCATGGTTATTGAAAATGTTATGGTTGGTGAGCTATGGTTCGCCAGTGGACAGTCGAATATGGAAATGCCTATAGAAGGATGGGGTTGTATCAATAATTATGAAGAGGAAATAGCTAATGCAAATTATCCTCAGATTAGAATGTTTACTGTTGAGAAAAGTTTGGCAATAAAACCTCAATCAGAATTAAACGGACAGTGGGTGGTTTGCTCACCAGCTACTGTTTCTGAATTTTCAGCTACAGCATATTTCTTTGCGCGTAAATTATATAAAGAGTTAAATGTTCCGATAGGTATCATACATTCTTCTTGGGGAGGAACGGAGATTGAATCTTGGATTAGTTCTGATGCTTATGAGAAACTACCTCGAAAGTTTTGGAATAAATACCAATCATTACCAAACTCCAATCTTTCCTCCTTTCTGGAAAAGAACAGAGAAGCAGAACAACGATTTAATGAGGCAATGAATAATGATAAAGGATTGATTGATGGTTGGTATGAATGCAATACAGATTTATCGGATTGGCACTCTTTTGTTAATCCAAGAGAATGGCAAGAAACTGAATTAGCTGAAACTGAGGGATCAGTATGGTTCAGGTATGAATTGGATTTACCAAGAATAGAAAAATCTGTTAAATCTGTTATTTCTTTAGGAGCTATTGACGACAATGATGAAACCTGGATTAATGGGATCAAGATAGGAGAAACAAAAGGGTATAATATCGAACGTGTATATAATATTCCAAAATCTGTACTAAATAAAGGACGTAACATAATAGCAGTTAGAGTGATGAATGAAACTGGTGAGGCCGGTTTTACATCTTCTGCAAATAAGATGTTCCTACAGATAGGTAACCAAAAATATTCTTTGGCAGGAGAGTGGAAGTATAAGATATCTGCTAATGCGAAAGATTTTAATTTTGTACGAATAACCCCTTATTCTTTGCCTTCTTTATTGTATAATTCGATGGTAAACCCGGTGATAAATTTACCACTACAAGGTGTTATCTGGTATCAAGGAGAAAGTAATGAAAATAATGCAGAAGATTACAAAAAACTTTTTCCTACGCTGATTGAAGATTGGAGAGCAAAATGGAATGATCCACAAATGCCTTTCTATTGGGTACAGCTAGCGAATTATAGAGAAAAAGACAGAGTACCTTCTGTCACTAGCAAATGGGCTATAGTTAGAGAAGCTCAGGACATGGCCTTAAAATTACCCAATACAGGTCAAGCTGTTATTACAGATATAGGTGACGCGAAGGATATTCATCCTAAAAATAAGCAAGACGTAGGTTTAAGGTTAGCTCTGATTGCACTTTCAAACACGTATGGTAGGGATGTTATATTTTCAGGTCCACGTTTTCAGTCATACGAAAAGAGGAAGAATCAAGTGATAATAACCTTAAATAATATTGCTGACGGACTGACTGTTACAAATAAGTATGGATATGTTGAAGGTTTTGATATAGCGGAAAGTAAGGACCAATTTAGATGGGCAAAGGCAAAGCTGGAAGGAAATAAAATCATTATAGATTTAGATAAAGATGAATATCCAATGATTATTAGATATTCATGGTGTGATAATCCTGATGTGAATGTCTTTAACTCAAAGGGTTTACCCCTAGCTCCTTTTAAATTTGAGATAAAGTAAGATTTTCTCAATCTGATGCAATCATAAAGTTGAAAAACATGAAAAAGCTATTTCTGTCAATATTATTCTTAATATCTTTATCCGCATTTTCTCAAGATAAGAGTATGCCGGCAGATTACGTGAATCCTTTTATTGGTACTGGACCTGTAGGTAATAGTCTGTCTGGGAATAATTATCCGGGAGCAACAGTACCTTTTGGTATGGTACAATTAAGTCCAGATACGCGAACAGAGGTGGATTGGGATTATATTCAGGATATAATTATAACGATAAGCATATCGTTGGTTTTAGTCATACTCATCTTAGTGGAACAGGATTGGCTGATTTTTTTGATATCCTTTTCCTTATGGGATACTTATCGTGGAGCACATCCCTTATATACCATATTACAGCCCAAACGATCAGAAGATTTTGTTCGCAGCCTTGTAAGACAATATGATACAGATGGTCATATGAATTATTACCAAAATTAGTAGAATCCGGACTAATGGATGTGCGATACATAGATCAGGCTGTAAGGCGTATTTTATCAGTTAAATTTAGATTAGGCTTATTTGATGAACCTTTTCACGATCCATCATTGGTCGAAAAAGTAGTGCGTTCATCAGAACATATTGCTTTAGCAAAAGAGATAGCTGATGAAAGTGCCATCTTGTTGAAAAATGAGAATAATATTTTACCTCTAGATCTAAATAAATATAAAAAAATTGCGCTTCTAGGTCCAAATAGTAATCAAGCAGTATACGGGGATTATTCCTGGGTATATGGTGATACAAAGGAGGGTGTAAATCTTCTACAAGGACTACAGAACAGAATGGGGAGTAAGGTTGAAATAGTTCAAGCTGATGGATGTGACTGGTGGAGTCAAAATGCAGAAAATATACCGGCTGCAGTTGAAGTTGCTAAAAATAGTGATTTAGTTATTGTAGCAGTTGGAACAAGAAGTAATTTTTTAGGACGTTCTCCAAATAAATCTACTGCTGGAGAAGGATTTGATCTTTCTTCTTTAGAACTACCAGGTAAACAAAGAGAACTTTTGGAAGCAGTTAAAGCGACAGGAAAGCCAATGATTGTAGTGCTAATATCGGGTAAACCAATGGTCCTTACTTGGGCCAAAGAACATGCAGATGCAGTTCTTGTACAGTGGTATGCAGGAGAACAACAGGGTAATACTTTAGCAGATATTCTTATTGGAGCAGTAAATCCTTCAGGAAGATTAAATATATCTATGCCTAGAAGTACTGGAAATACTCCTTGCTTTTATAATTATTTTCCAACCGATAGAGAACAACAGTTTGATAGTGGGGGTACGTATGATGATCCTAAAGGTCATTATATTTTTGAGAAACCATATGCACTTTGGGAGTTTGGTTATGGGTTAAGTTATACAAACTTTGAATACTCGAATTGCCAGCTAAACAAAACGGAATTTTCCTTAGGTGATAAAATTAAAGTCACAGTAGACATAAAAAATACTGGTGATATGGATGGCCAAGATGTGGTGCAGTTATATGTGAAGGATAAATTCAGCTCGGTAGCAACACCTATAAAACAGTTGAAAGCTTTTGATAAAGTTTTTGTGAAATCAGGACAAACTGTTAAGGTTGAACTAGAGGTTCCTATATCAGAATTAGCTTTGTATAATGCTAAAATGGAAGAAATTGTTGAGTCTGGAGAATTCGAAATACAAATAGGGAAATCTTCTGATGATATAAT
>FZPS01000173.1_pt26 | contig 22534 bp, 25 predicted proteins | sample 1817821 | NCBI WGS metagenome assembly FZPS01 (sample SAMEA104158645, study PRJEB21678) | metagenome | place: Germany | collected 2015-04-21 | reverse complement strand
CGGTGAAACATCGCCCGTTCCACAGCTACACAATGAAACAGGCCATTCAGGAAGGTTTTATCCTGGATGTATTGGCCCATTATACACCCATCAAGAGCTACTATAAACTTGTTAAGACCATCGAGGACGACCCCGAATTCGACGTCAAGAAGGCCAACAAGAAGCTGCGCCGTTTCGTTGAGGGGCATGATTATGCTGTCAGATTAAAGACTGAGATCATGGTGGATCACTTTCATGAGCAGGTGATCGCCAGGAATAAGATTGGCGGCAAGGCACGGGCCATGGTGGTAACCGGCAGCATCGAGCGGGCTATTCAGTATTTTTATGCCTTCAATGAGTACCTGGCTGAACGCAAAAGCCCCTACCGGACCATTGTGGCTTTCTCGGGTGAGCACGAGTATGGCGGTCGTAAGGTCACCGAGGCCAGCCTGAACGGCTTTCCCTCGAATCAGATCCCTGACAAGATCCAGGAGGACCCGTACCGGTTTTTGATCTGTGCTGACAAGTTCCAGACCGGGTATGACGAGCCCCTCCTGCACACAATGTACGTGGACAAGGTTCTCTCCGGGGTTAAGGCAGTGCAGACCCTTTCCCGCCTCAATCGTTCCCACCCTCAGAAACACGACACTTTCGTCCTCGATTTCGTCAACGATCCGGAAACGATCCGGAAAGCCTTTGATCCCTACTACCGGACGACCATCCTCGCCGATGAGACCGACCCTAACAAGCTGCACGACCTCAAGGCCGACCTCGACTGGTACCAGGTGTACGCGCCTGAGCAAGTTGATGAGCTAGTGCGGCTCTACCTGGGCGGGGCCGATCGTAACCAGCTTGACCCAATCCTAGACGCCTGTGTTGCAAATTACTTGGAACAACTCGACGAGGACGCCCAGGTTGACTTCAAGGGCAAAGCTAAGGCCTTTTTACGCACCTATAACTTTCTGTCATCTATCCTGCCCTATGGCAATGTTGAGTGGGAAAAGCTATCCATTTTCCTCAACTTTTTGGTACCAAAGCTGCCGGCTCCGGTAGAGGAAGACCTCTCAAAGGGTATCCTCGAGGCTATCGACATGGAAAGCTACCGGGTCGAAAAACAGGCAAGTATGAGGATAATCCTTACCGATGCAGATGCCGAAATCGAACCGGTACCCACCCTGGGTGGTGGAGGCAAGCCCGAACCGGAGCTTGACCGCCTCTCGAACATAATCAAGGTTTTTAACGAGCAGTTTGGTAACATTCCCTGGACCGATGCCGATCGGGTGCGCAAAATTATCATCGAGGAGATTCCCGCCCGTGTCGCAGCAGACACGGCTTACCAGAATGCATGTAAGTACTCCGACAAACAAAACGCACGCATAGAGCATGACAAGGCTCTCCTTCGGGTGATGACTGCACTGCTCAAGGATGACACCGAGCTGTTCAAGCAGTTCAGTGACAATGAATCGTTCCGCCGCTGGCTGTCCGATACAGTGTTTGCCCTGACCTATGGAGAACATGGTGCAGCGGGGTAACAGGCGCTACATCATCGACAGCTTAAAATGACAGATGTACAATAACGTGTTTGACAAGCTATATCTAGAGCTTAATTATGTAATTATGTAGCATCGGCGGGGAACCCTTTGCAGATACCCTAGTGAACCTGCAATGATTTATGCTTTTCACAAGGGAGGGTGTTCAATTGGCAAAGCAGGCTCCGGAATTCCCAATTAATGAACGGGATTTGGTCGATCTGATGGTGGCGAGTTTGAGGGTGAATACCGTTAACCCGCCGGGTAATGAACGCCCGCTGGCGGAGCTGTGGGGAAGGTGGATGGAGGAGCTGGGGCTTGAGGTGCGCCTGCAGCCGCTGGGGGAAAACAGGGCCAATGTTATCGGGGTTTTAAAGGGGAAGGGTACTAAGCCCTCCCTGCTCTACAATGGCCATTTAGACACCGTTCCCCCGGGGGCGGTGGAATGGGATTACGGGCCTTTTTCCGGCCAGATTGTTGGCGACCGGATCTATGGCCGGGGCGCTGCCGATATGAAGTCCGGTGTGGTGGCCATGATCATGGCGGCCGGGGCTATTAAAGAAGAGGGGATTGAGCTGGAAGGGGATTTGGTGGTGGCGGCCACGGCTGGCGAAGAAACCGACAGCATTGGCGCCCGGAAGTTTTTGCAGGAGAAGGAAATGGAAAAGGTAGGGGCCATGGTCATCGGCGAGCCCAGCAATAATAATATCGTCATTGCCGAAAAGGGAACCCTCTGGCTTAAGATAACTACCTACGGTAAAACAGCCCACGGCTCCATGCCCCATCTCGGGGTGAATGCCATTTTACATATGAACCAAATTATCTCCCGGCTGGAGAACTTAAAATTCGCTTATAATCCCCATCCTCTCCTCGGTGGGCCCACCCTGAATATAGGCACCATAGCCGGCGGCGTTACTACCAATGTGGTTGCCGACCAGTGCCAGATGTCCATTGATATAAGATCTGTTCCGGGGATGGAACACGCTGCTATTTTAGAAGAGTTAAAAAACATGCTTAAGGAACTGGAAAGGGAGCTGCCGGGCTTTAGAGCAAAGCTTGAGGTAATTAACGACCGTCCGCCGGTGGATACGGAGGAAGATAATGAATTTGTGCAGCTGGGTATGAAGGTGGCGGAACAGGTCTTGGGCAAAAGGCCGGTCCCCGGCGGGGTCAATTTCTATACCGATGCCGCCGTATTTGTCCCGGCCACCAACCTGCCCATGTTCATTTTTGGGCCCGGAAAATCCGAGCTTGCCCACCAACCCAACGAATATGTGGAAATAAGTAAGCTGGTAGAGGCAGCACAATTCTACGCTGCCTTTGCCGCTGAATATCTAGGGTAGAAGGGATACTAGGGGGCTAGGAGGGCCTGGTCATAGGCAAACTCCCTGCCCTGCAGTTCCTTAAACAAGGCCACCAGCTTGCCCACGGTAAGCTGGGCCTTTTGGATGCCCCGCACATCTAAAATTATTTCCCCCTCGTGGAGCATGATCAGCCTGTTGCCCATTCTGATGGCATCTTCCATGTTGTGGGTGACCATGAGGGTTGTTATGCCGTATTCATTGATAATATTGGTTGTCAGCTGGTTAATCTGCAACGCAGTATTGGGGTCCAGGGCGGCGCAGTGTTCATCTAAAAGGAGGAGTTTGGGTTTGGTCAGGGTGGCCATGAGGAGGGTCAGGGCCTGCCTCTGGCCGCCGGATAAGAACTTGACCTTGGTAGTCAGCCTCTTTTCCAGGCCCAACTGCAGGGGGGCCAGGGTTTCGCAGAAGAGTTTCCTCATTTTGGGGCTCAGGCCCCACTTCAAGGCCGTATTCTGGGCCCGGTTGAAGGCCAGGGATAAATTCTCCTCTATGGTCATATTGGGGGAGGTCCCCAAGAGGGGGTCCTGAAAGACCCTACCCATGTAGCGGGCCCGCTCATGCTCCGACTGGGAGGTAATATCCCGGCCCTCCAGGATAATCTGCCCCTCATCGGCCGCTAGAGCCCCGGCAATGATATTGAGGAGGGTAGATTTCCCCGCTCCATTGCCCCCGATAATGGTGACAAACTCCCCCTGCTGAATGGTTAAGCTCAAGTGGGAAAAGAGGGGCTTTTCATTAACGGTATTCCGGTTAAAGGTTTTGGAGATATTGTCAATCACGAGCATCTGCTGCCCACCCCCTAGTTGCAAACTGGACGGAAAACAATTCCTTAAACCTGGGCGCCGAAAGGGCAATGACCACCAGCAATGCCGTCATCAGCTTCAAGTCTGAGGCGGCAAAGCCATAGCTTAGGGCTATAGATATGCAGAGCCGGTAAACGATAGACCCTAGAACCACGCTCACTATGGCAAAACCAGTCCCCCTGTCGCCCACCAAAACTTCCCCAATGATTACCGAAGCCAGGCCGGCCACCACCGTGCCGATCCCCATCCCCACATCGGCAAAGCCCATGTACTGGGCTGCCAGGGCCCCGGAAAGGCCCACAATGCCGTTGGAGAGGACCAGGCCCAGAAGCTTCATGTTATCGGTGTTTACCCCCAGGCTCCGCACCATCTGGGGGTTGTCCCCGGCAGCCCGCAGGGCAAAGCCCAGCTGGGTCCTTAGGAAACAGTAGAGGATAAGCATCACGCCCAACAAAATAATTCCCAGGAGAATAAAGGACGCCATTCCAGACTGGCCCAGGACATCGCCGGCCAGGCCGAAGATGGTCGGCTGCTGTAAAAGGGGAATGTTGGATCTCCCCATGACGCGCAAATTTATGGAATAGAGGGAGGTCATGGTCAGTATCCCCGACAAAAGGGCTGTTATCTTGAGCCGGGTATTTAAAAAACCCGTTATAGACCCGGCCAGGGCGCCGGCGGCTGCAGCCGCCGGCACTGCCAGGAGGGGATTGACCCCGGCCACAATGAGCCGGGCACTAACTGCTGCCCCTAAGGGGAAGCTCCCGTCTACACTCAAATCGGCATAGTTTAAAATCCTAAAGGTCAGATATACTCCCAGGGCCGTTATGGCAAACAGCATCCCCTGCTCTATAGAGGCCAGAACAAAACCTAAACTCACATTAATTCACTCCTTTAATACCGTCACCACTACTCGAGGAGCTCATCGGCTTGGGCCAAGAGTTCTTCTGGAATGGTCAAATTCAGTTCTTCTGCCGCTTTTTTGTTGATGATGAGTTTCAAGTCCCGGGAGCCCTCGATGGGTATTTCACCCGGGTTTTTCCCCTGGAGGATCTCATGGGCCACCTGGGCCGTCTGCCTGCCCAGCAGGTAGTAATCGACGCCAAAGGTGGCCAGGCCCCCCTGTTCCACATGGGCCCTTTCGGAACCAAAGACGGGCACCCCGGCGGGATTGGCCACCTTAACCACAGCGCTGATGGCGGCAGCCACCGTATTGTCGGTGGGCACATAGATGGCATCTACCCTGTCCACCAGGGAGAGGGCAGCCTGGTTCACTTCACTCTTGTTGGTCACCGTTGCCTCCACAAGCTCAAGGCCAACCTTTGACGCCGCTTCCCGGGCAATTTCCACCTGGACCACCGAGTTATCTTCCCCGGCATTGTACATAATCCCCAGGGTCTTGGCCTCGGGCAGGAACCTCTTTACCAGGGCTACCTGCTCTTCCACCGGGTTCATGTCGGTGGTGCCGCTGATATTGCCCCCGGGCCTTTCCAGGGATTGGGCCAGGCCTGCGACTACGGGATCGGTGACGGCAGTAATCACAATGGGTATATCGCTAATAACATTGGCTGCTGCCTGGGCGTTGGGAGTGGCTACGGCCAAAATCAAATCCACCTGGTTTTCCTTAAACATTTCGGCAATTGTCCGGCAGGAATCGATATCCCCCTGGGCGCTCTTGAAAATAAACTCCACATCTTTTCCTTCTTCGTAGCCCAGCTCAATGAGCCCGTCCATGAAACCCTGACTGGCGGCATCCAGGGCCGGGTGCTCATCGATCTGGGAGATCCCAATCTGCAGAATTCCTTCCCCCTCCCCTGCCGGCTCGCCCTGTTCCCCCTGGGCCCCGGGGCCGCACCCCGCCAGCATGAGGACCAACACCAACACCACTGCCAGTAGACCCATAAACCGCTTTGCCACTGTTATTCCCTCCTTTATTTGCTTACCGCAAGGTTATTAAAAAAGACCTTCGCCGGTCACGGGGCGAAGGTCTCGCGGTACCACCCGAGTTGGTCAAAAAGACCCACTCTACCCTTGAGAGAATATCCGGACCGAAAAAGAAAACCCCGTCCGGTAAGGGACGGGGTTTGCCCGCGGTACCACCCTTTTTGATTCACAAAAAGTGATATCCTCTCAAGCTCAAGAGTACGCAAAGACTATTCTTATTGAACGCCTTTGGATACTCCGTTCCTTTTAACGGTGGAAGCTCCGTTCCAGTCTACTCGCCCTGGGGCTTTCGACCGACGGCTCGGGGGTGTATTCACTGTAGATCCCTCACCGGTCTTGCACCAACCGCCGGCTCTCTGAAGATTTCACTACAGCTACTCTTCCCCTTCTTTGCCTTTGCACGTATTAGTTTTTTCCTATTATACCATGTCGCAGGCAGATGTCAAAGGTTTTTTTCCGACTTTTTTGGGGAATTTGTTCTGGGAAAAGACAGCCGGGGAAGAAGATTGTTTACAATGCCCCTGGGCTATCTGGCTGAATTTTCCGCAAAAAATGCAGGAGATATCCATTTTGTGGCGAATAACATTGGTTATGCAAATTAATTAAGAGCATACAAAGATGCCGAAGGGGGTTGGCAAGATGCTGCGGTGGTGTAGGAGGGGAAGCCTTTTTTCCTTTTTCTTTGGTGCCCTGCTTTTAATGAGTTTGGTCGGCTCCTTAAAACCCCTCTCCCTGGCGGAACCTGCCTGGGAAGGGGAAGAAGTAAGGAGCCTGCCCGAAGGTTTCGTGTACCTGGATGAAGTCATTCCCGATGCCATCTATGAAGTGCGCTACTATACCGACTACAATTTTGTCGGCCGCCGGATCGATGGCTATCTGGTGCCCCGGGTCGTCCTGACGGCGGAGGCGGCCGAGGCCCTGGCCGGAGTGGCCGAGGAAATGAGGGGCAGGGGGCTGATCCTGAAAATCTTCGACGGCTACCGCCCCCAGCAGGCCGTGGACCACTTTGTCCGCTGGGCCCAGGATCTGGAGGATCAAAGGATGAAGGCCCACTTTTATCCCGAGGTGGACAAAAAGGATCTTTTCCCCCGCGGCTATATTGCCGAAAAGTCGGGCCATTCCCGGGGCAGCACCGTCGATTTAACCCTGGCCGACGCCATAACCAAAGAGGAACTGGACATGGGCAGCGGCTTTGACTTCTTTGGGGAGATTTCCCACCACGACACCCACCTCATTACCGACCAACAGCGGCAGAACAGGGAACTTCTCAGGGATGCCATGGTGAGGCACGGCTTTTTACCCTATGCGGAAGAATGGTGGCACTATACCCTGGCCGATGAACCCTACCCCGATACCTATTTTGATTTCCCGGTACAATAGTTAGCAGCCTGGAAATGACACAGGGAAAAAGGGGCGGCTGGGCTTCCTGCCCCTCCCCATAGTTTCCCCTGGCCGGAAGGCAGCATAAAATGTTCCCAAAGGGGAGCTTTGGGAAGTTAATCTGAAAAGATAAGGGGGTTTTGGTGATGGCAGGGAAAATGGGGTCGCCCTACAGGAAGTTTTTGCTCCCTCTTCTGCTGCTCCTTCTCATCTGCACCGGCTGCACTGGGAGGGAGCCGGGCCCAACGATTGAGGAGCCCGGGGAAAATGCCGCAACTTCCCCTTTGCCTGCAGGGGAGGGTGAAGTGGCAGTCCTCTACCGGGTCTCTACGGAGACCGTCCGGGACCCGGAGGACGGCACCCCTTTGCTGGAGGCCAGGGTTATTGTTCCCCAGCTGGAAAACCTGGAGAATACAGAGGGTATTGCCGCCATTAACAGCTACTACGAAGACTTTGCGGAAAAATACCTGGCCTATGCGGTGGGGGAAGGGGGGCAGATTGCCCAAACCGAATGGGATGCCGCCCGGGAAGATGGCTTTCCTTTTCATACCCATCACTACGATTCGGCGGCGGAGGTCTACTACAACGGCAGCAACCTCCTTTCCGTCCTCCAGACCGACTATGAATACACCGGCGGCGCCCACCCCATGCAGTACCGGAGTGCGGCGACCTTTGACATAACCACGGGTGAAAAGCTCAGCCTGGCTGATATTATGGGTGGCAGTATGGAGGAGGCCCTGGAAAGGGTCTATGACCTTGTCCTGGCCCAGATAGAAGAAAGGAAGGGCAGCGACGACTTTTATTTTAACGAAAGCTACCGGGAAGACCTGCGCGAATACTATGGGGAGGAGGATTTTTACCTCACCGGCGACGGTATAGTCTTCTATTACCAGATCTATGCCCTGGCCCCCTATGTGGCCGGTTTTCCCGAGTTTAAAATGCCCCTGGCCGAGGCTGGACCCCTGGCCAGGGAAATACCGCCCCAGGAGGACAGGGAAGGGGAAAGGGAGCTCCATCGCCGGGCCAGGGAACTGTTGGACCGGAATAAGGTTACCTTCTATGAAATTTACGGCCTCTCTATGCTGCCGATGCACATTCCCCAGAGCGTGATTGGGGAAGAGACTTTATTCCCCGTGGTTGACCACCGCTTTGAGACCTTCCCGCAGCTGGAAGAGTTTATAAGAGACACCTATGTCCAGAAGACAGCTGACGCCCTCCTGGGCGATGGCCGGTACCAGGATGTTAACGGCAGGCTGTACGGCGATATAAGCAAGGATGCCGGGGGTGGTTATTATGTCAACTGGGAGGACTACCGGTACGGTTTAGAGCAGGTCAGCGGTGACGAGGCTGTAGTCCATGTCTTTACCATCGACGATTCCCCGGCAGGCAGGGAAGAGATTACTTTAACCGCCAGGATGCTCAAGGAGAGGGGCAGATGGTTGCTGGAAAATGTGATGTTTTAGTTAGAACAGTCGTACATCCGTAAGGGTAGATTGTAATATGGTATAATAAGTTTAGAGGTGATGGGATGTGAAAAGCTACCCCGAAATATTGAACAGGACAAAGAGATTCGCCCAGGATTGTAAAAAAATATTAAATGATGCAGGACTTACTGTGGAGGAGTTTATTCGGCTTTTGTAAAATAATAGTAACCCCAAAGTATAGTTCCCCCCCAGACTGGTTATAATCCTGACCAGATGGGGGGTAAAGGCATGAAAATCAATCTGAACACCCTTCTAGACAGTTTTCAGGCGGGAATAAATAATTTAGCCGCCCGCTTCCTCGTGGGCCCTCCGGCCCGGGAAGAGGAGGCCTGTCCGGAACTCCTGGAGGCGGTAGCCCAGGCCTACCGGGAATGGGTAGCAGCCAAAACCTTCTTTAACTCGGTGACCGACCCGGACCTGGTTGATTATGCTATCTACCGGATTGAAGCAGCCCAAAAGCGATATGTCTACCTTTTGCGCCAGGCGAAGCAGGAGGGGCTCCGGACAGGGGAATGGTTTGGAAATTGAAATCTGAAAACGGCCCAGGCCGGTTTCTTTTTTGCCCGGGTACGGCACCCCGAAACTTACCGGTTATATTTTCCTTTTCAATTCCATAGGATGTAGTGATTGAGCCTTGTTCGGGGGGTGGTTATAATGGAAAATTTGACGGTGCTCATTTCCTATGCCTTCGGTCTTTTTCTCCTGTACCTCATTGCCCGCCTGTTTTTAGTCCCTTTGCGCATTTTGGTGCGCCTCCTGTATAACGGCATCATCGGCGGGTTGCTCCTCTGGCTGGTAAACCTGGTGGGCAGCTTCTTTGGCGTCATGATTCCCATTAACCCCATCACCGCCCTGGCCGCCGGATTCCTGGGCGTCCCCGGGGTGATCCTCCTCCTGCTCCTCCAATACCTGCTTCTTTAGGCGAAAAACACAGGATATCCTTGTTTTCCCTTATCTTGACGTTATTTTGCTGGTTTGTTATACTAAAACAGAGGCTTGACAAAGGGAAACACCAGGGGGTGTGCCCCTCTGTTTTGCCCTTTGTTGATTTTTTATATGCTGTAAATTTATCGTAAGGGGACTGTATTATCAGGGGAGCTTATCCAACATATGTCCAAGACTCCCTATTTCGGCATGCCTGCTGGAAAGTAGCTGGGCCCGGAGGAGGTGAAACCCGCTGCGGTAAGTGTATCGGCCCCGGGCAGGTGGGATCTTGGGGGGTCAGGTGATGAGGAGAAGGAAGGAGGAAGAGAAATGGAAGGCTTGTTAGAAGTTCGCTGGCATGGACGGGGTGGACAAGGTGCCAAGACGGCTGCCCTCCTGTTGGCGGAATCTGCTTCTGACGCAGGTAAATTCATTCAGGCTTTTCCTGAGTACGGACCGGAACGGATGGGTGCGCCGGTACAGGCCTTTACCCGTATTTCCGATGAACCAATTACCATGCACTGCCACGTAACCAATCCGAAAATCGTCGTTGTACTTGAACCCAACCTGATTGGTGGTCCAGTCGACGTTACAGCGGGAGTACCCGAGGATGGTGTCTATGTAATCAACACCGATGCTACTCCCCAGGAAATGAGAGCCAAGCTTGGCATTAAAACGGGGAAGGTATTTACCGTCGATGCCATTAAGATTGCCATGGAGACCATCGGCAGGCCCATTCCCAACACCCCCATGTTGGGTGCTTTGATTAAGGTAACGGGCATCCTGGAAATTGAATCCTTGTTGGAGGATACCAAGAAGAGACTCAGCAAGAAATTCGCCGGACGACCCGAGATTGTAGAAGGAAACCTCAATGCCATTAGAAAGGCCTACCAGGAGGTGAAGGGAGAATGACCTTAAAGGGTTGGCGGGAATCTACCCCCGGCGGGTGGATTACAGAAGCAGGGAATGCCCTGGAATACAAGACGGGTAGCTGGCGTACCATCGCCCCTGTCTACATTCCGGAAAACTGCATCAACTGCATGTTCTGCTGGGCCTTCTGCCCAGACGATGCCATCATAGTTGAAGATGGCAAAATGGTAGGCATCAATTACGACTACTGCAAGGGCTGCGGGATCTGTGCCCGGGAATGCCCGGCCAAGAACAAGGCCCTCGTGATGGGTGAAGGAGAAGAAGGATAGGAAGGGAGGAATGGGGGATGGTACAGGAAAAGGTTGCCATAACTGGTAATGAGGCGGTAGCCCTGGCAATGAAGCAGATTAACCCAGACGTCGTTGCCGCTTATCCCATTACGCCTCAGACGGAAATCGTCCAGATTTTTTCTACCTATGTCAGCAACGGTCTTGTCGACACAGAATTTGTCACCGTTGAGAGTGAACACAGCGCCATGAGCGCCTCGGTAGGCGCAGCATCCGCCGGCGCCCGGGCCATGACGGCTACATCGGCCAACGGCCTGGCCCTGATGTGGGAGGTAGTTTACATTGCTGCTTCCAACAGGCTGCCCATCGTTATGCCGGTGGTAAACAGAGCCCTCAGCGGGCCCATTAACATCCACTGCGACCACAGCGATGCCATGGGTGCCAGGGACTCGGGCTGGATCCAGCTCTGGTCGGAAAATACCCAGGAAGCCTATGACAACATGATTCAGGCCGTGCGGATTGCTGAACATCCCGAGGTCCAGCTGCCGGTCATGGTATGTCTCGATGGCTTCATCATCAGCCATGCCATGGAAAACGCCCAGGTACTTCCCGACGAAGTGGTCAAGGAATTCGTCGGCGAGTATGTGCCCCAGAAAACCATCCTGGATAAGGACAACCCGGTTACAGCGGGCCCGGTAGCCTTTACAGACTCCTACTTCGAATTCAAACGGGCCCAGTCCGAAGCCATGATCCAGGCCAAGCCCTATATCCTTGACGTGGCCAAGGAATATGCCAAGTTAACCGGTCGCGAATACGGCCTCTTTGAAGCCTATAAGCTGGAAGATGCCGAAATCGGGATCGTTGTCCTCGGCTCAACGGCAGGGACGGCGAAGAACGTCGTGGACAAGCTCCGGGCTCAAGGCGTAAAGGCCGGCCTCCTCAAGCTCCGGGTCTTTAGGCCCTTCCCGGCAGAGGAACTGAGTGCTGCCCTCGGCCATCTCAAGGCCCTGGCAGTGATGGACCGGGCCGATTCCTTCAACGCCTTTTCCGGACCTGTTTATGCCGAAGTTGCCGCTGCCATGTATGACAGCGGGGCCCAAACCAAGCTCATCAACTACATCTACGGTCTGGGTGGCCGTGATGTCGGCCTTGAAGATGTTGAAACGGTCTATAATCACCTGGCCCGCATTGCCGAGAGCGGCAAGGTGGATCAGCGGTTGAACTACGTGGGTGTCAGGGAATAGGAGGAGGTGAAGACAGTGGCAAACTTACGGGAACTTTGCAAGGAGGATCTCTTTCTCAGCAGTGGACACAGGATGTGCGCCGGCTGTGTGGCACCGGTAGTGGTGCGGATGATGAGTATGGCCGCCAAGGACCGCAATGTGGTCGTCGCCAATGCCACGGGCTGTCTGGAAGTGGCGACCACCATCTATCCCTATACAGCCTGGAAGTGCTCCTGGATCCATAATGCCTTTGAGAACGCTGGGGCCACCATCAGTGGCGTGGAAGCTGCCTATAAATCCCTGAAGCGGCAGGGCAAGATTAAGGACGACTATAAATTCATCGCCTTCGGCGGCGACGGCGGGACCTATGACATCGGCCTCCAGTCCCTCTCCGGCGCCATGGAACGGGGGCACGACATTGTCTATGTCTGCTACGACAACGGTGCCTACATGAACACCGGTATCCAGCGTTCCGGTGCCACCCCGAAATTCGCAGATACCACCACCAGCCCGGCCGGAAAGGTGGTACCGGGGAAAACCCAGTGGCGCAAGGACCTGACCGCCATCATGGTTGCCCACAACATTCCCTACGCGGCTCAGGTTGCCCCCAGCCACTGGCGGGACTTTATAACGAAAGGGAAAAAGGCCATCGATGTGGACGGACCGGCCTTCATCAACGCCCTGGCTCCCTGCCCCCGGGGCTGGCGCTACGATACCGCCGAAGGTATCGAAATGTGCCGCCTGGCAGTGGAGACCTGCGTCTGGCCCCTCTATGAGGTCGTGGACGGCGAATGGAAGCTGACCTACAAGCCCAAGGAAAAGCGGCCCGTAGCCGATTACCTGAAGGCCCAGGGACGTTTCCGCCACATGACCGAGGAAATGATCCAGGAATTCCAGGAGCAGGTAGACCGGGATTGGGAAGCCCTCCTGAAGCGCTGCGGCGAAGCCTAAGGATAAAGACAACCCCGCCCTCTATCGGGCGGGGTTTTCTTTTGCCGGTGCCTGAACAGAACTGTTTCCTTTCCCATATAATATTCCGGGTGTAAAGAATTTTTGGTTTGGAGCAGGAACTGCTGGGGAAAACTAGAAACAACTGGAAGGGAAAAAGCCAAGGGAGATGGTGGAGAAGATGACCTGTACAGAGACGACCCCCTGCCTTATCTGCCAGGGAGACGGCCCCGGTCTGGATATAAGGGGAAAGCACATCTGCAGCCGCTGTGAAGAGCTGCTCCTTGCCCTGCCGATGGGCAACAGCCTCTACGAGTACTGCAAGGAGAGGGTAAAGCTCATCTGGACAGACCCCAATGCCCTGGTTCAGTACCAGTAGGTGAAAAGGGGTAGTTTTTCTGGAAGGGGGATTAAGGACCCTCTTTTTTCTTTCAGCCGTTAGCTACCAGCCCAGAGCTGTTTTACTTTACCCACCGTAGAGGTTATAATTGAGATAGAAAAGTATGAGGGGAGGGACCGGTGGTATGGACCAGAGGGAAGCCCCCCTGGTGGCAGCCCTGGCCGCCTACCGGGAGAGGGAGCTCCTGCCCTTTCATACCCCGGGCCACAAACAGGGACGGGCAGCCCCGCCCCCCCTGGACACCCTCTGGGGTCCGGGCCTGTGGCAGATGGATCTGACGGAAGTCCCCGGCCTGGACGACCTCCATACTCCCCGGGGCGCCATCAAAAGGGCCCAGGAGCTGGCAGCCCGGGCCTTTGGGGCAGAAGAAACCTTCTTTCTCGTCAACGGCAGCAGCGCCGGGGTCATGGCCATGCTTGGGGCGGTCTGCAATCCCGGCGACGAAATAATCCTGCCCCGGAACTGCCATCGTTCGGTGACGGCCGGTTTGGTGCTGAGCGGGGCCGTGCCGGTCTACCTGGCACCGGCTGTTTTGCCCCCCTTTGGCATCCCCCTGGGGATAAGGGCCGAAGAGGTGGAAGAGGCCCTGGAAAAACACCCCCGGGCTAAGGCTGTTTTGGTCGTCACCCCTTCTTATTATGGCATCTGCAGTGATTTGGCACCCATAGCGGCCGCGGCCCACAGCCGGGGCATCCCCCTGCTGGTGGACGGGGCCCACGGCCCCCACCTGGGCTTTCACCCAGACCTGCCGGAAGCCGCCCTGGCCGCCGGGGCCGATCTGGTGGTGCACAGCACCCACAAGGTGCTGACTTCCCTGACCCAGAGTTCCCTGCTCCACCGGCAGGGAGGGCGCATAGATCGGGAGCGGCTGGCCCACATGCTCCGGCTGGTGCAGACCAGCAGCCCCTCCTATCTTCTCATGGCCTCCCTCGATGCCTGCCGCCGGCAGCTGGCCCTCCGGGGCCGGGAACTTTTGGACGGGCTCTTGGGCCTGGCCCAGGAGGTGCGGGAGAGGATCGGTACCCTGCCAGGCCTCCAGCTGCTGGATCCGGAGGATTTGCCCCGGGGCTTTGCCCTGGACCCTACCAGGCTGACGGTGAATGTCCAGGGGGCCGGTTTTAGTGGACCCGAGGCGGCCGCCTTCCTGGCGGAGCAGGGGGTGCAGCCGGAAATGGCCGACCCGGCCAATGTGGTCTTTATTATGACGGTGGCCGACGATACTACAACGGCAGAAGGCCTCACCAGGGCCCTGGCCGCCCTGGCAGCCGCCCGGAAGCCCCCGCGGGAGGGCCGGCAGGTGCTGGAAGCCCTGCCCCTGCCGCCCCTTAGGCTACCGCCCCGGGAGGCGGTCTTTGCCCCCCGGGAAAGGGTGCCCCTGGCCCGGGCCCAAAACCGGATTGCCGGGGAAGCCCTGATTCCCTACCCGCCGGGCATCCCCCTCTTAAACCCGGGGGAGGAGATAACCCTCGAGGTCCTTGCCGCTTTTGCGGAAATGCGGGCGGCAGGGGTGGAATTTCAGGGCCTGGCGGACCCGGAAGGGGCCGAGATTGCCGTCTTGAAGCTCTAGGGGAAGTGAAGACATGAAGGGAATTTTTCTTACTATAGAAGGAGTGGACGGGGCCGGGAAAACAACCCAGGTGAAGCTCCTCCAGGAGTGGTTTCGCAAGGAGGGTTACGACCCCCTCTTCACCCGGGAGCCGGGGGGAACCAGGGTGGGGGATGCCATCAGGAACCTCCTCCTCAGCCGGGAATACACCGGCCTGGTTCCCGTGGCCGAAGCCCTGCTGTATGCCGCCTCCCGGGCCCAGCTGGTGGCCGAGGTTATCAGGCCGGCCCTGGACCAGGGCCGCCTGGTGGTCTGCGACCGCTTTGTGGATTCCAGCATTGCCTACCAGGCCTACGGCCGGGGGCTGCCCCGGGCCTTTGTCGAGGAGATCAACCGGCAGGCCACCGGGGGGCTCCAGCCCCAGCTGACCATCCTTTTGGATCTGGAGCCGAACTTGCGGGAAGAGCGCCTGGACGGGGAGGGGAGGCAGGCCCGGGACCGGTTGGAGGCCGAGACCGGGGCCTTCTACACCCGGGTGCGGGAAGGCTATCTGGCCCTGGCCCGGGAAAACAGGGACCGGATCAAGGTGATACCTGCCCGGCAGCCCATCGAGGAGGTCCACCGGCAGGTACTGGAACATATCACCAGAATCCTATAGAATGGTGGGAGGTGTTCCGGGATGAAATTGCTCCTGACAGTGGTCCAGGATCAGGATGCCCCTCCCTTGCTGGAGGCACTGATTAAGGAGAATTACCGGGTAACGAAGCTGGCCAGTACGGGGGGCTTCCTCCAGGCGGGCAACACCACCCTCTTGGTGGGTATTGAGGATGATCAGCTGGATGCTGTGGTAGGCATAATTAAGGGGATCTGCCGGAAGCGGCAGCAGGCCGTCGCTCCCGTGCCGCCCCTGGGAGGGACGGGGGAACCCTTTGTTCCCTATCCCGTTAAGGTAACGGTAGGCGGGGCGGCCATCTTTGTCATTGATGTGGAGCAGTTTATCCGGGTTTAGGGGGTATAATAGACCATGCCCTTTGCAGATATAGTGGGCCAGGAGCTGGCCGTAAGCTGCCTGGAAAGGAGCCTGGGCCGGGGGAGGATAGCCCATGCCTATCTCTTTGCCGGCCCCGAGGGGGTGGGAAAGGAAGAGGCGGCCCTGGTCCTGGCCCAGGCCTTAAACTGCCCGGCCGCCTCCCCCGCTCCCTGCGGCAGCTGTTCCACCTGCCGCCGCATCGAGGATGGCCTTTATCCCGATGTCCAGCGGGTGGCCCCGGCCGGTAACAATATTAAAATTGATCAGATCCGGACCCTTCAGCAGGAGGCCTATTTCCGGCCCCTGGAGGGGCGCCGGAAGGTGTTTATTATTACCGAAGCCCACAGGATGACGGAAGAGGCGGCCAACAGTTTCCTGCGCCTCTTGGAAGAACCGCCCCCCTACGCCCTTTTTATTTTACTCACATCCCAGCCCGACAGCCTTTTGCCCACCATTCTCTCCCGCTGCCAGCTGGTGCCCTTTTCCCCCCTGCCCCCTGGCCTGATCAGGGACAAACTGGAGGGGGAACTGGGCCTCAGCCGGGAACGGGCCGGGCTGGTGGCGGCCCTGGCGGGGGGCTCCTGGGAGCGGGCCCGGGAGCTGGCCAGTTCAGAGGAGGCGGGAAGCCTCCGGCACAGGCTTTTAGATCTGGTCTCCCTCCTCTGGGACGGGGATCAGGCTGCCCGCTGGCTGGCGGGGGAAGAGCTGGAAAAGGACGCAGAACTTCCCCGGATATTGGAACAGCTCCGCCTCTGGTTCCGGGACCTGCTGGTCTGGAAGCTCACCGGCCAGGGGGAGCTTTTGGTCAACCAGGATCAGCTTGGGCGCCTGGGGGAAATGGCGGAGGACTACTCTACCGGGAGGCTGGTTGCCGCCCTGGAGGCCCTCGGAGAAGCCCAGAGGTTACTGACGGGGAGTGCCAATACCCGCCTTGTCCTGGACGTTCTCTTTGGAAAGCTGGAGCCCGACCGGCCTCGCTAATCCTTTAGCAGCAGTGGAGGAGGTGAAAGATATGGCGAAAGTTGTGGGAATTAGATTTAAATCGGCGGGCAAGATATACTACTTTGATCCGGGGGACCTGGACCTGCAGCCGGGCCAGGATGTCATTGTGGAGACGACCCGGGGCCTGGAATATGGAGAAGTAGTGGTGGGCATCAGGGAAGTGGAGGAAGAAGAAATTGTGAGCCCTCTAAAGCCGGTGGTCCGGGTGGCGACCGGGGAAGATAAAAAACAAGTGGATCTAAACAAAAAAAAGGAAAAGGAAGCCTTCCAGATCTGCCTGGATAAAATTGCTGCCCACAAACTGCCCATGAAGCTCATCGATGTGGAATACAGTTTTGATAACAGCAAAATAATCTTCTATTTCACAGCCGACGGGCGGGTAGATTTCCGGGAACTGGTCCGGGATTTGGCAGCCGTCTTCCGGACCCGCATTGAGCTCCGCCAGATTGGCGTCCGGGATGAGGCCAAGATGCTGGGGGGCCTGGGCCCCTGCGGCCGGGTCCTCTGCTGCAGGTCCTTCCTGGGGGAATTTGAACCGGTATCCATCCGGATGGCCAAGGAACAAAACCTTTCCCTCAATCCGGCCAAGATCTCGGGCCTCTGCGGCCGGTTGATGTGCTGCCTGAAATACGAGTCCGAATTCTATGAAGCGGCCCGGGCGGCCCTGCCCAAGGAAGGCAGCCGGGTTATAACCCCCGAGGGAAAGGGCAAGATAATTGCAGTGAATGTCCTGAAAAACACCGTTACAGTAAAACTCCATGAAGGGGGAATGCCCCTGGAATTTCCCGTAGAAGATATTCAGCTGGAAAAGTAGATTATTTGCCTGTTAAAGAAGGACTTTGGGGAGCGAAGTAGAATACTACATTGGTTAATGCACTAATAAGGTTTAGACTGCCGCCTAGGAGGAGATTGATGTGCGTGAAACAATTCGCCTAAGCTTAATTTTAACGGTGATATGCGCCCTTACCGGTGCAGCCCTGGCCGTGACCTATGCCCAAACCCGCCCCATTATCGAAGAGCGGGAAGCCCAGGCTTTGCAAGAAAACCTGCAGACCCTGCTTCCTGCGGCGGAAAGCTTCGAAGCCCAGGGGGAAGGGGAAGACAAGGTCTTCTATAAAGGCTACAAGGGGAAGGAAGAGGTGGGTGTCGTCGCCCTCTTTAACCAGGGAGGCTATGGCGGCGATATCCGGATGATGCTTGGTGTCGATAAGAAGGGCACAATTACCGGCCTGCGGGTCCTGGATCATTCGGAAACCCCCGGCCTGGGGGCCAGGATTACCGAAGATTGGTTTATCTCCCAGTTTGTCGATAAAAGTGTGAACGATCCCCTGGCCATCGGCCAGGATCTGGACGCCATTGCCGGGGCCACCATTTCCGCCCGCTCGGTGGCCGGCGGGGTTAAGCTGGTAGCCGGCGAAATTAAGAATGAATTCCTGGGAGGCGGGGGGCCTGGTATCGACTTTGCCAAGATCCCCGATGGAACCTACCAGGGTGAAGGCCAAGGCTTTGGCGGCAAGACCCGAGTGGAAGTCGAAGTCAAGGACGGCCGCCTGGTGGAAGTGAGGATTGTGGAACACAACGATACCGCCGGTATTTCCGATGTGGCCATGGAACGTATTCCTCAAAAGATGGTAGAAGAACAGTCGGTTGATGTGGATACCGTGGGCGGTGCCACCTTCTCCAGCCAGGGTATTATAGAGGCGGTCAACAACGCCCTGCAGGAGTTTGCCGGCCCGGCTGAAGGTGGAGGGGCCGATCCCGGTTCTGTGGCCGATGGCACTTACACCGGAACGGGAATGGGCTTTGGCGGTCCCATAGAAGTGGAAGTGACGGTGGCGGGAGGCCAGATCACTGAGATCAAGGTCCTGAGCCACAACGATTCCCCCGGGGTGAGTGATGCTGCCATAGACAGGATTCCGGAGCGGATCATAGAGGAACAGCAGGTGGAGGTAGATGTGGTAACGGGAGCCACCTTCACCAGCAGGGGTATCATAGATGCAGTGGCCGATGCCCTGGCGGGAGCCCAATAGCAGACCAACTTGGGGGAGACTGGTGTCTCCCCCTTTTCATAGGGAGTTTCCGAGGATTATAACGGCGTTTTGTCCTTCGTTGGCGACCTCTGGAGGACAGGGCCTGCCGGAGAAACTAGTGCTGGCAATGAGATAGGGACGGGAGGGTGGCAGAGTGACCGATTTGGAAGGGCGCCTCGCCCGTTTGGAGAAATATTTGGAGGCCCTCAGAGATGAGGTGAGGGAACTGAGGGCCCTGGTCAAGGGAGAAGGAAAAGGGCAGGACCCCCCTGGCACCGCCGGTGCAGGGGCAGAGGCCAGGAGGGGAAACCTCCCCGGGGAAGGCTACGACAATTTGGCCCGCCTCTACCAGGAGGGCTACCATATATGCAACGTCCACTTCGGGACCCCGCGGCAGGATGGCGGTGAGTGTCTTTTTTGCATCGCCCTCCTGAAGAAGCGGGAGACGGAAAACTAGGGGGAGAAAAGGTGCAGGATTGGCAAGGGAAAGAGATTAGCCTGGGTCCCACGGAACAGCTGGAGGACCTGCAGCGGTGCAATCTGAAAATAATCCAGAGTACCGACACCTTTCGCTTTGGGATCGACTCCGTCCTCCTGGCTGACTATGCCCCGGTCCGGAAAGGAGACAGGGTCCTGGATCTGGGGACGGGAAACGGTGTCATCCCCCTCCTTTTGGCGGGGAAGCGGGAGCCCGGCCTGATCCACGGCCTGGAAATCCAGCCCCGCCTGGTGGATATGGCCAAAAGAAGCGTGGCCTTAAACGGCCTGACCGACCTCATCACCATCATAGAGGGGGACCTCTGTTCCCCGCCCGAGGCCCTGGTCCCGGGAAGCTACGACCTGGTGGTCAGCAATCCCCCCTACCTGGCCGCCGGGGGAAAGCTCAACCTGAAGCCTGAGGTGGCCATAGCCCGCCATGAGGTCAAATGTACCCTGGCCGATGTCCTCCGGACCGGGGCGCGGATGCTGCGGCAGCGGGGCAAGCTCGCCCTCATCTACCGGGCGGGCCGGCTGGTGGATCTCTTAACAGCCATGCGGGCCGAGAATGTAGAACCGAAAATCTTGCGCTTTGTCCAGCCGACTCTGGTACAGGGGCCTACCATGGTCCTGGTCCTGGGCGTCAAGGGGGCCCGCCCCCACCTGAACATCCTGCCGCCCCTGGCCATTTACGACCAGGAGGGGGACTATACCCAGGAGATCCTGGATATCTACGGGGAGGAGGGTTGAACCATGGCCTCGACCACAACTGGCCCCGGCACCCTGTACCTCTGTGCCACGCCCATCGGCAACCTGGAGGATATTACCTTGCGGGTCTTGCGGGTGCTCCAGGAAGTCCACCTGATTGCCGCCGAGGACACCCGGCGGACCAAAAAGCTCCTCAACCATTACAATATTACCACCCCCCTGGTGAGCTACCATGAACACAACCGCAAATCCCGGGGGGAGGAGCTCATCCGGCGCCTCCGGGGAGGGGAAGACATTGCCCTGGTCTCCGATGCCGGCATGCCCGGCATTGCTGACCCCGGCACCGAGCTGGTGCAGGATGCCGTCGCCTGCGGCATTCCCCTGGTGGCCCTGCCGGGGCCCACGGCCTTGATCACGGCCCTGGTGGTGTCGGGTTTGCCCACCGACAGCTTTGTCTTCGCCGGCTTCCCTCCCCGCAAAGGCCGGGAAAGGGCGGCCTTCTTCAACACCCTGGCCGCCGAAGGGCGGACAGCCGTCCTTTACGAAGCCCCCCACCGCCTGCTGGAAACCCTGGCCGACCTAGAAAAGGCGGCCGGGGATCGCTGGCTGGTGGTGGCCAGGGAGCTAACCAAGCAGTATGAAGAAATCCGCCGGGGCCCCATCAGCCAGCACCTTGAACACTTCCGCAAGCACACACCCCGGGGCGAATTCTGCCTCGTTTTGGCCGGCGCCCCGGCCGGGGAAGAAGGAAACCTGACCCCCGGCCGGCTCGAAGAAGGGGTGGAACTGGTGCAGGAACTGGTGGCCCTGGGGGTGGCAAAAAAAGAAGCCATCCGGATAGCGGCCAGGGAGAGGGACCTCTCCAAAAACGCCCTCTATGCCGCCCTGTTAGACAGAAAAGAATAGGACACCCATTCCCTTTGGGTGCCCAATGAAGGACAAAAAACTAGGACACCCATCAAAAAGACAGGTGCCCAGCAAAACCTTGCTAGCTCAAGTATTTATCCCGCCTGCTCCCGCATGGCTTCGACGCAGTGGCGGCAGATGTTTTTGCCCCGGAAGGAAATCACTTCGTCGGCATTGCCGCAGAACACGCAAGCCGGCTCATACTTCTTGAGGATGATTTTATCGGCATCCACGTAGATTTCCAGGGCATCCTTTTCTTCAATAGAGAGGGTCCGCCGTAGCTCGATGGGGATAACTACTCGACCTAGTTCATCAACTTTACGGACAATCCCGGTAGATTTGAGCATTGTTCTCCTCCCCCCCCACTTTTTTCGACAAGGTTCTGCAAGTAAACTATACCAGAATTACCAAATTAAGTCAAGAGGGACAAAGGAACTTGCTGTAAGTTTTCTGTAGAAATTACCAAACCCGTGGGTCAGTTTCCAAGCCGGTCTTTTCCCTGACATTTTATTTCTGAAGGTCGAAGGATAAACTTTTCCCAAGGGCGAAAAATGTTAAGAATAGTACCTGTCAGAGGGAGGGTTCGCGATGGACTTGGGCTTAAAGGGTAAGGTAGCACTGGTTACCGGCGGCTCCCGGGGGTTGGGCCGGGCCATCTGTTTAGGCCTGGCTGCCGAAGGAGCCAGGGTAATAGTCCACTACGGGCGCAACCGGGAGGCGGCAGAAGAAGTGGTGGAGAAAATTAAGGCCCTGGGTTCCGAGGCGGTGAGCCTGCAGGCGGATCTGGCCGACAGGGAAGCGGTGCGGACACTGCTGCCCCGGGCCATAGAAGCCTTTGGCCAGCTCGATATCCTGGTCAACAATGCCGCCATCTGGCCCACCTCCTGGGTCAAGGATATGGAAGAAGACCACTGGCGGCGGACCATCGATGTCAACCTCACGGCCCCCTTCATCTTCTGCCGGGATATGGTCAACCACCTCCTCCAGAGGGGCGTGGGAGGCAAGATCCTCAACATAACCTCCCAGGCCGCCTTCCACGGCTCCACCAGCGGCCATGCCGACTATGCCGCCAGCAAGGCCGGCCTGGTCACCTTTACCCGTTCCCTGGCCAGGGAAGTGGCCCGGCATGGTATCAACGTCAATACCATGGCCCCGGGAATTGTTGAGACAGACCTCATCAAACCAGCCCTGGAAAAGAACCGGCAGAGATACCTGGACCGCATTCCCCTGGGCCGGATAGCAACCCCCGAAGAAGTGGCCGCCGTGGCCGTCTTCCTGGTCTCGGAACCGGCCTCCTACATCACCGGCGCTACCATCGACGTCTCTGGCGGAATGTTAATGCACTAAAACAGAAGCCACAAAATTGTCGTCGATCTCCGGTAATGCAAAAACCCCCGGGGATCGACGACAATTTTTTTGTGGCATAAACCCTTAATTTATCGCCTTCCAGCAAAACCCATGCTTTATATTCATGCCCCTCTCCAGCCCTTTACAGAATTAAAGAAAATCGATTATAATTGAGGCGAGACGAGGTTTCAGCTTTCCTATGAGGGATTAAAACGGGACTTCGCCGCCCTATAGATCGTAAAATAGAATTGATCCTAGATCGTCAAGTAAAACTGATCCACCTGTGATAAAATCTCCCCTGAAAAGGGGGGAAAAAAGAGGTGGTCAGTATGTACAAATGGCAGCGCATTAAGGCA
>FZPS01000062.1_pt4073 | contig 22535 bp, 18 predicted proteins | sample 1817821 | NCBI WGS metagenome assembly FZPS01 (sample SAMEA104158645, study PRJEB21678) | metagenome | place: Germany | collected 2015-04-21 | reverse complement strand
TATGGATACTTCGGCCCTAACCGGTGAATCAGCACCACGGGACGTAAGGGAAGGTGACGAGGTATTAGGCGGGTTTATTAATAATAATGGATTGTTGTCTGTTAAAGTCTCCAAGGCCTTTGGTGAATCTACTGTATCTAAGATATTGGATTTGGTTGAGAACGCTGGCAGTAAAAAGGCGCCTACAGAGAAATTTATAACGCGTTTTGCAAGATATTATACCCCTATAGTGGTGTTTTCGGCTTTGATAATAGCTATAGCACCTCCGCTAGTCTTAGCAGATCAAAGTTTTTCCCAGTGGATATATAGAGCCTTGGTATTCCTGGTAGTATCCTGTCCATGTGCCTTGGTTATATCAATACCCCTTGGTTTTTTTGGTGGAATTGGAGGCGCATCTAGACATGGGATCCTGGTTAAAGGCGGCAATTATTTAGAAGCCATGACAGAGATAGACACTGTTGTATTTGACAAAACCGGTACTTTGACCAAAGGTATGTTCTATGTAACGGAAGTCAATCCCATACCTGGGATGACTAAAGAGGAAATATTGCATTACGGTGCTATAGCAGAGAGTCATTCGACTCATCCCATTGCTGTGTCTATAATTAACGCCTATGGTGGTCATATTGACAAAGAGCAAATAAAAAGCTATAAAGAGATACCCGGTCATGGTATTGTTGTAGATACTGACAGGCATCAGATTTTAGCAGGTAACCTAGCTTTAATGGAGCAGAAAAAAATTCATTACCAAAGAGTTGACACAACTGGAACAGTGGTATATATTGCAGTAGATGGAAAATATGCTGGTCATATTTTAGTATCTGATAAGATAAAAGATGATTCAAAAAAGACTATTAGGGCTTTAAAGGCATTGGGAGTTAAAACCATAGCCATGCTTACTGGTGATACCAAAGAGGTTGGGGAACAGGTAGGACAGGAGCTGGGGTTGGATAAAGTATATACTCATCTTTTACCCCAACATAAGGTAGAAAAACTAGAAATGCTAGAAAAGGATAAAAAATCCAAAGGCAAGCTGATCTTTGTAGGGGATGGAATTAATGATGCTCCTGTATTGGCTAGAGCGGATATAGGCATAGCCATGGGAGGCCTGGGATCCGATGCAGCCATCGAAGCTGCTGATATTGTACTGATGACAGATGAACCTTATAAACTTATTAAGGCTATAGAGATATCCAGAAAGACTAAAAGGATAGTATGGCAAAACATTATCTTAGCTTTGGCTGTTAAGGGGTTAGTACTGCTAATGGGAGCTGTTGGTATAGCTACAATGTGGGAAGCAGTCTTTGCGGATGTGGGAGTGGCCCTTATTGCAGTGATAAACTCCATGAGAGCAGCAAAATAGTAAGCTGTAAGTTTTAGGAGTGTGGGTTATGGATAAGATGAAAGTAAAGCGATTATGGAAGGGTTTTTGGCAGGTTGCTGATCCAAGAAGTTGGATTGCATCAACTGTACCTATGTTAGTGGGAGCTGCATTGGCTTATGGAACCAGGGGGAGATTTAGCCTTCCCTGGTTCCTAATATCATTGGTGGGTATTTATCTAATTGAAACGGGAAAGAATTCTAGTAATGAATATGTAGACTATATGACAGGCGTGGATAGAAATATAGCGCCTGAAAATAGAACCCCCTTCAGTGGCGGCAAAAAGACCATTGTTCAAGGAAAGCTTTCTCTAATTGAGGTCTTATATATATCCATAGCTACGTTTTTGCTGGCTTGTGGAATTGGATTGATAATAGTTTTGTTTAGAGAGCCTGATATTTTGTGGGTTGGGCTTCTTGGAGTATTAATTTCCATATTTTACAGTGTTCCCCCCTTTAAATTTGCCTACTCAGGCTTGGGAGAATTTGCTGTTGGCTTTACCTTTGGCCCTTTAGTTACCCTGGGAATGTTTATGGTTATGTCCCAAGAATTTGATTATAGGGCCATGTTAGTGGGACTGCCAATAGGCTTTCTTATCTCTAACGTTTTGTGGATCAACCAATACCCTGATTATGAAGCTGACAAGCAAGGCAATAAAAAGAATTGGGTAGTAAGGCTAGGTAAGGAAAAGGGAATCAAGGTATATACAATTCTATTTGTATTAGCATATATCTCCTTGATTTTAGTATCCATAATATATAGGAATCCTTTTTGGCTATTAGGGTGGATAAGTATCCCACTAGCAGTTAAATCAGTGAAAATTGCTCAAAGAGAGTTTAACAACATACCAAAATTGGTGCAGGCCAACGCCAACACCTTACTTATTTATCAGGTAACCGGATTAGCTATGGTACTAGCCTCATTTCTTAACGGATAAATAACCTTCCCAAATTCCTGGCTCTGCATATTATAAACAGTAGGGATAATAACTTGGAAAGGAATGAGCATATATGAGCAAGGACCATAAAGTAAAAAGGGTATTTCCTGGTGGAAATACAGCAAAGGGATTTTATTCTTTCTTTAATTATATAACAGGAGACAATTATACCAGACGCTACATAATTAAAGGAGGACCAGGTGCGGGTAAATCCACATTTATGTCTGGTATAAAGCAGCATATGCTGGAGCAAGGTTTTGAGGTAGAGGAATACCCATGCGCTACTGATCCTGATTCTTTAGATGCCATATTTATACCAGAAATAGGAGTTGCTTTGCTTGATGGAACGGCACCTCACGCAATTGAGCCGAGAAATCCTGGTATAACTGATGATATTATTTGGTTGGGAGAGTATTGGGATAAGAAAAAGCTTATGGAATCAAAATATGAGATTCTAAAGCTTAGTAAAAAAGCTGGCAAATTATTTAAAACAGCTTTTAACCACCTAAGAGAGGCTGGAATAGTTTATGATGAATGGCGCTCCTATGCTCAAGATGCTTTTAATGAAGAAAAGTACAATATTGCCCTAAAGCAGGTTATGGAGGATATTTTTAAAGAGGCAACTCAGGTATCCCATAATGCAAAGCATTCCCATTTCTTTGCATCGGCTATTAGCGGCAAGGGAATCTATAATTATACAGATAGTCTTATGGATCCCACATACAAGGTATATGCTTTTTCGGGGATGCCGGGTTCAGGTGTTCACAAAGCTGTTGGCAGAATAGCACAAGAAGCTCAGGAGCTAGGGTTATCGACACAGCAATATCATAGTCCTATCGATGTTAATGAGCTGGATATGGTTATAATACCCTCACTTAAATGTGTGGTTGTTAATGTAAGCCAGGTTTTGAGTAAAAACAACAGTTATTGTGACAATAAAAAAATAGAAGCTCATATAAACTTTGATAATTGTTTAGACTATAGGACTATTAGAGAGTATTCTCGGGATATCGAGGAGGCAAAGAAACGGTTTTATCATCTCATAGATCGAGTAATTGATTTTATTTCCAGAGCAAAAGCCATTCATGGTCAGGTGGAAAAATATTATGTAGATGCCATGGATTTTGAAAGGGTAAATGCCAAGAGACAGCAAGTTTTAGAGGAGATTATGGAACTTGCAAAAATCAATGATTAACAATTCAAAGTGCGTCATCAGGACGCATTTTTTTATATTTTTTTGGTTGAAAAGTCTAGCCTAATATAATAGGATAGATGATAACTGATACATTTTTTGTATAAATTTCTGGCTATTGAATGTTCTCTTATAAATAGTTAATGTATCAATAAAATAAACTAGTATAATAAGCTAAATTCAATAAAAACATGTTGAAAGGAGGATGGGCACTATTTCTCTTAGCCAAGACTAGGAGTATATATGCCCAGTTTTATGAACACAAGAATAGTACTGACAAGCAACCTGGATCCATGGCGCAACCTGGCTATGGAGGAATATTTATTGGATAATGTAAAACCCAATGAATGTATTTTATACTTATGGCAGAATCAAAATACTGTAGTAATTGGTAAGAATCAAAATGCTTGGAAAGAATGCCGAACCGAGCTATTAGAACAGGAAGGTGGTAAACTGGCTCGAAGGAGTTCTGGTGGTGGGGCAGTGTTCCACGATACCGGTAACTTGAATTTTTCCTTTTTAGTTGACAGACAGTATTATGATGTCCATAAGCAGTTAGAAGTTATTTTAAAGGCGGTAGAGAAATTAGGCATTAAGGCTGTATTTAGTGGAAGAAATGATCTGACTGTAGAGGATAGAAAATTTTCTGGTAATGCATTTTGTTTTAGAAAAAAATCTGCATTGCATCATGGAACCATTCTAATTTCAGCTGATATGGAGAAGATGACTAGATACTTACAGGTACCAAAGGAAAAAATACGATCCAAGGGCATTGAGTCTGTAAGGTCACGAGTAGTAAATCTTACGGAATATAACCCTAGTATTGATATACAAATGATGATTGATACTTTAATAGAGTCTTTCAAAGAAGTATATGGAGATACTACTGATATCAGGCATGGGGAAGAGGGAATTGATCAATCTGTCCTCGATGAATTATATAATAAGTATAAATCCTGGGAATGGAGATTTGGCGAATCACCAAAGTTTAATATTGAGTTTGATACTCGATTTTCATGGGGAGGAATTCAGTTATTACTTAGACTGGAACATGGAAGGATAGCAAAAGCATTTGTGTATTCAGATGCCATGGATGAATCTTTTATAGAAATGCTTCCAGGAATTTTAGAAGGATGTACATTCCACTCAAAAAACATGGCTCAAGCATTACTAGAGGCAGATATAGGCGTGGAAAGAAAGAATATGATTCAAGATATAGCAAACTGGATTAGGGAAAAAGGTTTTTAATACTTATATTTATTCTTAGGGAGGCGGGCAATGTTTCGAATAATAAAGGAAGTTAAGCCTTTTGTTATAACAATTCTAATAATTATTGTACTTCTTTTTGCTCAGGCTATGTCAGAACTGGCTCTTCCAGATTATATGTCCAATATAGTCAACGTTGGAATACAGCAAAATGGTATAGAAAATGCTGTACCAGAGGTAATTAGGCAGGAACAGCTGGAAAAAATAAAACTACTCTTGAGCCAGGAAGGAATGAACCTGGTAAACAGAAGCTATAAGCTAATAGATAGAGATAGTTTATCAGAAAAGGAATACAGCAAATATTTAAATAAATATCCCTTATTGGGAAGGGAGAACCTTTATGTTCTAAATAAGCCTTCAAAGAAGGATATTAAAGAGCTAGATTCTGTTTTAGCAAAAGCCATATTAATTGTATGGGGAATAGAGCAAGGTGATGCAGAACAAGGACTTTCCAAACATTTTGAAGGTTTACCTGAAGGTATTGAACCTTTTGAAGCCTTAAAGAATTTACCTAATGAGCAGCTGGAAACAATAAAAGCCAAGATTGATGAACAGTTTGGAAAGATGCCGGAATCTCTTATAACCCAATCTGCAATAAATTTCATAAAAATGGAGTATGAAATTATTGGAGTAAACATTCAAAGGAATCAGTCAAATTATATTTTATATATAGGAGGCATAATGCTTCTTATAGCCCTACTGAGTATGGCTGCCTCTATATTTGTAGGCTTTTTATCGGCTAGGGTTTCTTCAGCTCTGGGTAGGAATCTTAGGGAAAAGGTCTTTAGAAAGGTTATATCCTTTTCCAACGTAGAGTTTGACGATTTTTCCACCGCATCCTTAATAACTAGGAGTACCAATGATATACAACAGGTACAGATGTTTATAGTAATGCTCCTTAGGATGGTATTTTATGCTCCTATCTTAGGTATAGGGGGAGTTATTAGGGCGCTGGAAACCAATACCTCCATGGCCTGGATAGTGGCGGTAGGGGTATTGGCGGTTTTGACCTTGGTTACTGTATTATTTTCTATTGCTACTCCCAAGTTTAAAGAGGTTCAAAAGCTTGTAGATAGGGTTAATCTAGTTATGAGAGAGGCATTAAGCGGTATAATGGTCATTAGAGCTTTTAATACGCAGAAACTAGAAGAGAGTAAATTTCAAAAAGCTAATAAGGACCTAACCAAGACAAACCTTTTTGTTGCTCGCCTAATGACTATTATGATGCCTGCCATGATGCTTATCATGAATGGTGTTATGTTGCTTATTATATGGGTGGGTGCTCATCAAATAGATGATGGATCCATACAAGTAGGAGATATGATGGCCTTTATGCAATACGCTATTCAGATAATTATGTCCTTTTTAATGATATCCATGGTTTCTATAATGCTGCCTAGAGCTTCAGTATCAGCACAGAGAGTAGCCGAGGTATTGGATAAAGATGTAGCTATAAAAGATCCTGACAAAGCAGTTCAAGGTAGAAAGGATTTTAGAGGGCTAATAGAATTTAAAAATGTGAGTTTTAAATATCCGGGTGCAGAAGAGTACGTTATTAAAAATATATCCTTTACCGCAAAACCAGGGGAAATTACTGCTTTTATTGGCAGTACCGGAAGTGGTAAATCGACTATAGTAAATCTTATTCCCAGATTCTATGACGTAACAGATGGCCAGATCCTTATAGACGGTGTTGATATAAGAGATATAAAACTTCATGATCTAAGGGAAAGGATAGGATATGTTCCTCAAAAAGGTGTTCTTTTTACCGGTACCATAGAAAGCAACTTAAAGTATGGCAAAAATGCTGGAGCCACAGATCAGGATGTGGAGAAGGCTGTAGAAATAGCACAGGCCAAAGAATTTATAGATGAAAAGGAAAAGGGTATATTATCTGAAATATCACAAGGTGGTACTAATGTTTCCGGTGGACAAAAGCAGAGATTGTCCATAGCAAGAGCTTTGACTAAAAAACCCCAGATCTTTATATTCGACGATAGTTTTTCTGCTTTAGATTTTAAAACTGACACTGCTTTAAGAAAAGCTTTGGCTAAAGAGATAAGAGATAGAACAGTTCTGATAGTGGCACAGAGGATTAGTACTATTATGAATGCCGAGAATATTATTGTGCTTGATGAAGGCAGAATTGTGGGTATGGGAACCCATAAGGAGCTTTTAAAAAGCTGTGAAGTATATAGGCAAATTACACTATCACAGTTATCTGAGGAGGAGCTTGCCCTATGAGTAAAAAAGAGACAAAAAAGATGCCTATGAAAAGAGTAAGAAGAGGTCATGGTGCCGGTCCTGGACCTATGGGAGGCTTTGACAAGCCCAAAAACTTTAAGGCTACTTTTTCTAAACTCCTTAAATATTTAAAACCCTATTATTTACAATTGATCGTAGTTATTATTCTGGCCATAGGCAGCGCAGCCTTTTCCATAGTAGGGCCAAGAATTCTAGGACGGGCTACTACTAATATATTTGAAGGACTAGTAGCCAAAATATCTGGTATTCCTGGTGGTGGCATAGATTTTGATTATATAGCTAGAATTATCTTAACACTTATCGCACTCTATATATTGTCAGCCTTGTTTTCGTTATTACAAGGTTTTATAGTATCTGGAATATCCCAAAAGGTATCATATAATTTGAGGAAAGAAATATCTCAAAAGGTAAATAGACTTCCACTAAAATATTTTGACACCGTTACCCATGGCGATGTTCTGTCAAGGCTTACAAATGATGTTGATACAGTCAGCCAATCCCTAAGTCAAAGCACTAGCCAAATAATTGCTTCTGCTACTACACTAATAGGTGTATTAGTTATGATGTTATCTATAAGCTGGCAAATGACCTTGGCTGCTATATTGATGCTGCCTGTATCAATGATTCCAGTTATGGTAGTAGTAAATAAATCCCAAAAATATTTTATAGCACAGCAACATTTCTTAGGCCAAGTCAATGGCCATATAGAAGAGGTTTACGGAGGCCATAATGTCATGAAAGCGTACAATGCAGAAGAAGAGGTCCTAGATAAGTTTAATAGGATCAATGATGATCTCTATGACTCAGCCTGGAAATCTCAGTTTTTGTCAGGTATGATGATGCCAATTATGGTATTTATAGGTAATTTGGGCTATGTGGCTGTTTCCATCCTGGGAGGCTGGCTGGCAGTAAGAAAAATCATAGATGTAGGAGATATACTTGCCTTTATACAGTATATAAGAAGTTTTACCCAGCCTGTGACCCAGGTAGCCCAGATAAGTAATTTACTTCAATCTACTATAGCAGCAGCAGAGAGGGTGTTTGAGTTTTTAGATGAGGAAGAAGAAGTTGAAGAGACCGCCTCACCTGTAAAACTGGATAAGATCCAGGGAAGGGTGACCTTTGAAAATGTTAGGTTTGGTTATAATGAAGGCAAAATTATTATTAAGGACTTTTCAGCAGATATAAAACCTGGGCAAAAGATTGCTATAGTGGGGCCTACTGGAGCGGGAAAGACCACTATTGTAAAACTTTTAATGCGTTTCTATGACCTAAATGGTGGTAGAATATTAATCGATGAATACGATATTGTGGATTTTACCAGGAAAGATCTTCGAGATATATTTGGTATGGTACTTCAGGATACCTGGCTATTTTCAGGTACCATTTTGGAAAATATAAGGTATGGTAGACCCGATGCAACAGATGAGGAAGTAATAGAAGCAGCAAAGGCTGCCCATGCTCATTGGTTTATCAGCACATTACCTGATGGATATAATATGATCATTAATGAAGAAGCCACAAACATATCTCAAGGTCAGAAACAGTTAATTACAATAGCTAGAGCTATACTGTCCAACCCCAAAATACTCATTTTGGATGAGGCTACATCTTCAGTAGATACTAGAACTGAAATACTTATACAAAAAGCCATGGAAAATCTAATGAGGGGAAAAACAGCCTTTATAATTGCTCATAGATTATCTACCATTAGGGATGCCGATCTAATATTGGTTATGAAGGACGGAGATATAGTAGAATCAGGTAATCATAAGGAACTGCTTGAAAAAGAAGGATTTTATGCCTCTTTGTATAATAGCCAGTTTGCTTTTATAGAAGCTTCTTAAACCTTCGCTAAATAGTACTATCAAAAAGACTTAGAAAATAATCTAAGTCTTTTATAATTCCCTCTTGACTTTACCATGGTAAAGTGTTAATATATCAATGTACAACAGAAAGATTCGATGTGAAATAAAAAGATAATAAAAAGATTAGTGTGTAAAGAATGGAGGACTTAATGATGAACAAGAAATTAGTAATGTTTATATTAATAGCAGTGCTAGTAATAAGTGCCATAGGATGTTCAAACAGTGCATCAAAGGATTCAAAAACTTTTACAGTTGGATTTGACCAGGACTTTCCACCCATGGGTTTTGTAGGGGACGATGGTGAGTTTACAGGATTTGATTTAGAGTTAGCAGCAGAAGTAGCCAAGCGGCTGGATATGGAACTAAAATTACAGCCTATCGCATGGGATTCCAAGGATGCTGAATTAGAATCGGGAAATATTGACTGTATTTGGAATGGATTTACTATAAATGGACGAGAAGATAAGTATACATGGACTGAGCCTTATTTGAAAAACAATCAAGTTTTCGTAGTTAGAGCAGATTCTGATATTCAGACTCTAGATGATTTGGCTGGTAAATCAGTAGTTGTTCAGGTAGATTCCAGTGCAGAAAAGGCTTTAGAGGACGAACCTGAGCTGGTAGAAAGCTTTGGCGAGTATATTACAGCACCCAACTACAATGCGGCACTTATGGATTTGGAAGCAGGTGCAGTAGATGCAGTGGCAATGGATGAGGTAGTTGCAAAATATCAGAATGAAAAGAGAGGCGGAATCTTTAGAATACTGGATGAGGTTCTAGCCCCAGAAGAATATGGAGTAGGATTTTTATTAGGTAACGAAGAATTAAGGGATAAAGTTCAAAAGACCCTGGAAGAGATGGCAGCTGATGGTACTATGGCAAAGATATCAGAAAAATGGTTTGATGATGATATTACTATAATCGGGAAATAATAGTGAAATAGGATAGAATATGAAGTATGACTTAAGGGCTATCCATATAAGATAGCCCTTAAATACATATGAAAAAGTAAAGGTGGTATCTTAAGTGACATGGTCAGTAATGATATTTAAATTAAGCGAGGGCATGTTAGAATCAGTAAAAATATTTACTCTAACATTGCTCTTTTCTCTTCCTTTGGGATTATTTGTAGCATTTGGCCGTATGTCTAAGAACTTGCTACTAAGAAATTTTGTAAGACTATACATTTCAATCATGCGGGGTACACCGTTGATACTTCAATTGATGGTAATATATTTTGGCCCCTTTTATATTTTTAATATAACCTTGTCTAGCGGTTACCGTTTTTATGCTGTAATTATAGGATTTGTTATAAACTATGCAGCCTATTTTGCTGAGATTTATCGTGGTGGTATTGAATCAATGCCTGTAGGGCAATATGAAGCGGCCAAAGTGTTGGGTTATAGTAAAGCTCAAACCTTTATTAGGATTATTCTGCCTCAGGTTATTAAAAGGATACTTCCCTCCATAACAAATGAAGTCATTACCCTAATAAAGGATACAGCACTAGCTTTTGCTATTTCTTACGCTGAAATGTTTACTGTAGCTAAAGCAATAGCCGCTGCTCAGACTAATATGACGGCTTTTATTATTGCAGGTATTTTTTATTACGTATTTAATCTTATCGTAGACTTTATAATGGGGTGGATAGAGAAAAAATTAAGCTATTATAGGTAGGTGATGAAGGTGAACCTATTGGAAATAAAAAATTTAAAGAAGAGCTTTGGCACTCTTGAAGTTATTAAAGGCATATCTTTAAATGTAGAAGAAGGCAAGGTAGTAAGTATTATTGGACCTTCTGGTTCTGGAAAGTCTACTCTTCTAAGATGTGCAACTTTATTGGAAACCATAGATTCAGGAGAATTAATATATTTAGGAGAGCATGCTACTACTGATATAGATGGTAAGGCTAGCTATGCACATAAAGCACAATTAAAGAGAATACAAAGCTATTTTGGTCTGGTATTTCAAAACTTCAATTTGTTTCCACATTTTTCAGTAATAAAAAATGTAATCGATGCACTCATTACAGTGCAAAAAAAGCCTAAAGATGAGGCTATGGAGATAGGGCGGGGATTGCTAAAAAAGGTCGGATTAGCCGATAAAGAGGATGCCTATCCCTATCAATTATCTGGAGGCCAGCAGCAACGGATATCCATAGCAAGAGCACTGGCACTTAATCCAAAGATTTTGTTCTTTGATGAACCTACGTCGGCCTTAGACCCGGAGCTAACAGGCGAAATTTTAAACGTTATAAAAGAGCTGGCAGCAGAAAAAATGACCATGGTAATAGTAACTCATGAGATGAGTTTTGCAAGAGATGTATCGGATCACATTATCTTTATGGATAATGGTGTAATTGTTGAAGAAGGCTCCCCAAGTAAAGTTATCAACAATCCAGAAAATGAACGCACCAAAGCCTTTTTAAGTAGGTTTGAGAGTTAAGGGCATAAAATTGTTCATGTCATGGACAATATTGTAGAAAATCGATATAATAAATGATATAAAAGTTTTTGCAGGGGTGCCTTATGAATATCGAGCAACTGACGGATTATATCAAGAAAGATAAAAAATTCATGAGCAATGTAACATATTGGAAAACTATAGAGGCCAAAGAAGGTATCTTTGTGCCTTTTCCTAATTGGTTAGAAAAGGAGATTGTTCAGGTATTAAATAAAAAGGGAATTGATAAGCTATACCTTCATCAAGGCCTCACTTTGAATTTAGTTAGGCAGGGCAAGAATGTAGTAATAGTTACTCCTACAGCATCTGGTAAAACCCTATGTTATAATTTGCCAGTGTTAAATGAGATTTTTAATAACCAGGATACCAGGAGTCTATACCTTTTCCCTACCAAGGCACTTTCTCAGGATCAAGTCAGTGAATTACACGAAATGATTACCCTTATGGGAAGGGATATAAAGACTTATACCTACGATGGAGATACCCCGGTCACTGCACGAAAAGCCATTAGGCAGGCTGGTCATATTGTAGTTACCAATCCCGATATGCTTCACTCTGGTATTATGCCTCACCATACTAAATGGGTTAAATTGTTTGAAAATCTAAAATATGTAGTTATAGATGAAATGCACACCTATAGAGGTGTGTTTGGTAGCCATATGGCAAATGTTATAAGAAGACTAAAACGAATATGTAGGTTTTATGGATCCAATCCTACATTTATTTGTTGTTCTGCTACTATTGCAAATCCTCAGGAGCTGGCTGAGAAAATTATAGAGGAGCCAGTAGAGTTAGTAGATAAGAATGGTGCACCTACTGGTAAAAAACACCTAATATTCTATAACCCTCCATTGGTAAACAAGGAATTGGGAATTAGGCGTAGTTCTCTTTTAGAGACAAGGCAAATAGCTGGCCAACTTATAAGTAATGGGATACAATCTATTGTATTCGCCCGAAGCAGGTTGATGGTGGAGGTATTGGTTACTTATTTAAAAAATCTGGTCAAAGACAAGCTGGGCAATTCCAAGGAGATAAGAGGTTACAGGGGTGGCTATCTACCTACGGAAAGAAGGCAGATAGAAAAAGGACTAAGATCTGGTGATATTATGGGAGTAGTCAGCACTAACGCCTTAGAATTGGGTATAGATATTGGTTCTTTAGAAGCTTCTATAATCTGTGGATATCCGGGTAGCATAGCTAGCACTTGGCAACAAGCTGGTAGGGCAGGAAGACGTAGTGGCACTTCAATGGCTATTTTGGTAGCTAGTAGCAGCCCTTTGGACCAGTATATTATCCAGCATCCTGAGTACTTTTTGGAAAGCACACCGGAAAGTGGGTTAATAAACCCTAATAATCTTTATATATTGCTTAGCCATATAAAATGTGCGGCTTTTGAGCTTCCTTTTGAAGAGGGTGAAGAATTTGGTGTGGAAACTCTGGAGGAGATCTTAGCCTTTCTGGAAGAACAAAAAGTACTAAGACATGTAGGAAACCGTTGGCATTGGATGACAGATAATTTTCCTGCCAACAGCATTAGTCTTAGAAGTGCATCCGATGAAAATTTCATAATCATAGATATAACTAGGCCTGAACCAAGAGTTATTGGAGAAACAGATAGTTTCAGTGCACCTATGCTCCTTCATGAAGAGGCCATATATATTCACGAAGGTAGTCAATATCAGGTTGAAAAATTGGATTTCGAAGAAAAGAAGGCCTATGTTAGAAGGGTAGATGTGGATTACTATACTGATGCAAATCTGGCAGTGGACCTGAAAGTACTAGATGTATTTGAGGAACAGCAGGAGGTTAATACACTAATCAGAGCCTATGGCGAAGTCATGGTCACTGCTATGGTTACTATGTTTAAAAAAATTAAGTTCCACACCCATGAAAATTTGGGATGGGGCAGGGTACACCTTCCTGAGATGGAAACCCATACAACTGCCTGCTGGTTTAGTATTCCAGAGACTATAACTGATCAATTTGGCCAGGATGATCTGCAAAATGGCCTAATGGGAATTGCGCATGTTCTAGGTCATATTTGTCCTATTTTTTTAATGTGTGATATTCGAGATATAAATGTGGTTTATCATACCCGCTCTCCCTTTACCCGTAAACCGACTATCTACATATATGACAGTCATCCTGGTGGGGTTGGGTTTAGCAATAAAATATATGAAATCTATAGGGAAGTCTTTGATAGGTGTCGGGAAATAATCGAAAATTGTTCCTGCACAGAAGGATGTCCTTCTTGTATAGGGCCATCTGTTAGAGAAGAAGGCAACAGTAAAAATATAGCCCTTAAGATATTGGGAGGGATACTCGGTGATACCCAATCTCAGAGAAAAGCTAAAAGCAATTTCTACCAATTGCCATTCCAAACCTAAAACTGAAAACAGTGACAATAAGAGTGACTGTTCATATAATAGAGGTAACTTAGGCGGCCATATCATAAGTAGCCAATGGGGTCATCATGTTTGTAAAAAAAGTATATACCCCATAGATGATTCCTATGGTATTGTAACTTTTAAGAAAATTAGAGATGTTAATCCTTCCATAGTATCTCAATGGGCTAGATTAGATGAAACACTGGCTAGCTTTAGTATCCATGACCTAATTTTTCTAGATACTGAAACTACTGGCCTATCCCTTGGTGTAGGTACTTTGGCTTTCTTAATAGGATTAGGTTATTTTGAGGAAAATAATTTTGTTGTAGAGCAACATGTAATGCGAGATTTTGATGAGGAACTTAGCATGTTGAATGAGGTTGCCAAGGCAATTGGTCATAGAAAAGCTTTAGTTAGTTTTAACGGTAAATCCTATGATTATCCTCTTCTAGAAAACAGGATGGTTTTTAATAGGATATCATCATATATAAGTACTGCTAAGAATAATAATCTTCATATTGATTTACTACATCCCTCTAGACGGATTTGGTCCTCTATGCTGGACAGCTGTAGCTTAACTTCTTTGGAAGAAAAAATATTACAATATTATCGCGAGGACGATATACCTGGACGGGAAATACCAAATATATATTACCAATATTTACAGGATAGGGATGAGACCCTTATAGGTAAGGTTTTGGATCATAACACAAAGGATATTTTAGCCATGGTAGCCCTGTTTATTAGACTGTCTCAAATATATCAAAGTCCAGACCAGGTGGGTCTTAACTGTTATGAATGGTTAGGCTTAGCAAAGTCGTGGGAAAATCAAGGTGACGATGAAAGGGCGATATATTGCTATTCAAAGTGTATAGAAAAAGGTGAAGACCAAAACATTATATTGGATGCCAAAAACAGATTAGCCATTCTTTATAAAAGGAGTAGGAAGTGGAAACAGGCCATAGAAATATGGCAATCCATCATAGATAGGGAAGGCAACCTTAGAATTTTTCCTTTGATAGAAATGGCAAAATATTATGAGCATCATGAAAAAAATTATGATAAAGCCCTAATGTATACAGATAGGGCGATTAAATTATTAAAGAATATAGGCATGAACCGGGAACCAGGCTATGGTATTTATGATATTGATGCTATATATCATAGAAGGAACAGATTGATTAGAAAAAAGAAAGGATGATATATATGTCTATAGTAGCGAATATATATGGCTTTTTAGGCTATTACAATCACAGCAGGGGAAATTTTGAAAAAGCTAAGGAATTATATGAAAAGTTTTTTCAGCAAGGGGGTAAAAAGCCTAATTATTTGTTATCCTATGGTGTACTTATGCTTCGGGAAGGCCAGTATGAAAAGGCCAAAGATCTTTTTAGTATGGTCTTAGTAGATTTACCTGTTAAAGAAGAGTTTAAAACCATGGCAAAGATTAATATTAGTTTGGCTTATTGGAAATTAGGTGATATGGATATAGCAGTTGAGATGTTGGAAGAGGTTCATAGAAAGCATCGCAGTGGAAAGGTATATGGTACATTAGGCTATCTACTTATTCAAAAAGGTGATCTTGAAAGAGCCCTGGAATATAACCTGGAGGCTCTAGATTATGATGATGAAGATCCAGTTATACTAGATAATTTAGGACAGATATATTATAAGATGGGTAATATAGATAAGGCCAAAGAATTTTTCGAAAAGGCTGAAGAGAAAAAAGATGATCAGGCCGTTACCCTATACTACCTAGGACTCATTTATTCGAAGGAAGGGAATAAAGCGCTAGCCAGAGAGAAACTTGAAAAGGCTCTGACCAGCAATCTTACTCCCTTAAGTGCAGTAACTCGTGAAGATATTGAAAAAGCTTTAAGGGATCTGGATTGATATCTTGTTGTCATCGTCTACTTGTTTTTCTTGATGCTCCTGATTGTCATCCTGTTGGGATTGACTTTCTTGACTAAATGAATCCTCATTTTCAGATGTGGTTTGGGGTTTACCAGGAATAGTTACAGTTATAGTAGGAGTAGGAGAACTCTGTACAGGCTCTCCATCTATAATAATTTCCGGATGACTAGCAACAGCGAAATAGCTGTAGGTTCCACCTGGGTATGCTAATGCATCTGTCCATTGGATTTTGCCCTGGTTTCCCGCTTGGGTATGATGGATTGGGATAGCTTGTCCATTGTCTGTTGATTTATATATACTATATACTGCAAAATATTGGGGTGGAACAAAGGAGATAGTAGGCAATCCATCTTCGGATAAACTTATCTCAAAATCCTTTGGAGTATCTGGAATAACCCAATAATCAGTCTTTTGGCGAGGCGCATTATTTCGTTTAAAGTATTCTAATACTACTTGATCCTTGGGTGTAAGAGGAGATGCTAGCAAGGTTAGGTGACGTTCATTCAATGCTTTCCCATCTAGTTCTACTTCCAGTACATTAACAGGCTTTTCAAAATCAGGAGAAGGGCGATTAGCATAGAGATATCCCATAACCTCTTTTGCTATTTCAGCTGGATAGCTTCCACCTACCGCATTTGATGGAAGATAGTTTTTGGAATTAGTCTCATCAAAACCAAGCCATATGGTTAAAACATATTCAGGATTATAAACTGCTATCCATGCATCTTTAGTTCCACTAATCCCTTTGAATTCTTTGGTGTTAGGAAGCTGTACCGTCCCGGTTTTGGCAGCTAGGGGAATACCTAAGGATTTTAACCTTTTGGCTGTTCCTCCTTCCCATTCAACGGTGGATTTTAATATGTTATTCATAATAAAAGCCGATTCCTCCGATATATATTGTGCTTTCTGAGGATTAAATTCGTATATTATCACACCATTAGGATCTTCAATACGACGAATAGATGTATAATCTTTATATTTTCCCCCATCAGCTAAAACTGCATAGGCTCTTGCAAGTTCTATAGGGCTTATTCCGTAATGAAAGCCGCCTAAGGCTATGGAAAGGCTATTATCTTCATCAGCAAAGGGTATGCCTAACTTTTTAGCAAAGGATACTCCGTTATCTATACCTATATCATGAAGAACCTTTACAGCAGGTATATTAATAGATGCAGCTACTGCTTCACGAAGGGTTACCCAACCCCGGAATTTACCTCCATAGTTTGAAGGAGAATAGTTATCTATAGTAAAAGGGGCATCTTCTACAAAGGTTGTAGGATTATAACCAAAACTTTCTATGGCCGGGGCGTACACTACCAGTGGTTTTATTACAGAGCCAGGCTGTCGTCTAGATTGAGTTGCCCTATTAAAGGCCTTTCTTATGGGTTTATCATCTTCCCTTCCACCTAATAGAGCTCGTACTTCTCCTGTTTTACTGTTTAGTACTACTAATGCACCTTGACAGGATTCTCCAGTTACTGGGCTTTTTGGGAAAAAGTCAGTATTGTGAAAAATATTCTCACAGAACTCTTGCAAATCTTTATCTAGAGTAGTATATATCTTGTATCCATTGGTAAATAAAGTCTCTTCCTTAACATTTAAAATATTTGACGCTTCTTCCAATACCATATCTATAAAGAAACTATGTACTAAATTATCAGGTGGTGTTTCAACTAATTCTATTGATTCTTTTTTAGCTTTTTCTCCTTCTTCTTGAGACAAATAGCCGTTCTTGACCATTAGATCTATTACCAGATCCTTTCTTTTCATAGAGCTTTCCATGTCTATTAAGGGAGAATAACGTCCCGGGTTTTTTATTATACCCGCTAGCATGGCTCCTTCAGCTACACTAACTTCTTTTATTGATTTTCCGAAATATCTATTAGATGCTGCTTCAACTCCATAGGTTCCTTTGCCAAAATATATTAGATTGAGATAAGTTTCAAGAATCTGTTCCTTAGTATACTTTTTTTCCAATTGATAAGCCAAATAGATTTCCTGTATTTTTCTGCTCATAACTTTTTTTTGTGACAGAAAGGCATTTCGGACTACCTGCTGGGTTATAGTGCCGCCCCCTTGGACATATGCCCTTGCTTTGATATTCTGCCACAGGGATGAAGCGAGTCGTTTAATATCAAATCCAGGATGTTTATAAAAACGGATGTCTTCAGTAGCAATAAATGCATCCTGAACATGCTTGGGTATATCGGAAAGGGGCACTTTTATCCGATTTTCTACTCCATGGATATTAATTACTTTCTCATCTTTAAAGTCATAGATAAAAGAAGATTGTTGAATGTTTTCTAGTTTATCAATGTCTAGCTCTTTCCAGGTGCTTACAGTTGTACCAAGAATATAGGCAGTTATTGTAAGCAATATTGCTATTCCAATAAGAGGTATGGCCAGAATTATCCTAGTTATTTTCTTCCTTTTATTGAGATTATTATTAATTCTTTTCCCTTGCCTAGTAGGTAAAGGATCTCTTCGTTCCATACTTTTCCCCCTAACTTATAGTTAGTTTTTTCTGTATTTTTATAGTTATTATTCCCATTATCTATATCTATAAACCATAACATGGAATAAAGGTGCTACCACACAATTCCATGGACAAGTTGAAGTATATACTATATAATAAATTAGTGACATTATGTAAACCAAAAACTGATTTTTCTGTTGATTTAGGTAGAGTATTATATAGAATAGATAGGAGGAGAAAATATATGAATAGGAAACATAAAATAGTAATTGTATCAGTAATAGTAGTACTTCTCCTTTTTTCATATGGATTTTGGCAATATAAGAAACCGAAACCAGAAAGAATTTCATATAACCAGTTTCTACATGAGGTACAGCAAAATCATGTTGAAAAGGTTTTTTTAAACCAGGGCGAAACAATAGAAGGAATACTGAAGGATGATACAAGATTTGTAACCGACAACCCAAGAAAAGAAGGTCTCAAAGAGGAGCTTTTAAAAGCTGATATTATTGTAGATGAAATGAAAGACCAAGAAATGCTAAATCAGGCAATCAGCTATGTCATCTTGATTGGAGCCACAATTATAATATTTTTTATAGCATTAAAAAAATCTCCTCAAGCCCAAAGCAAAAAGTCTAAAGTGGGTATGAACTTAAAACCTGAAGAAGGGGTAAAAGTTAATTTTTCAGATATTGCTGGAAATCAAGAAGCTGTTCAGAGTGTTGAAGAGTTAATCGATTTTATTAATAATCCCGAAAAATATTCCAAATACGGTGCTAGAATGCCTAGAGGTGTCATATTATATGGACCGCCAGGAACAGGGAAAACTTTGCTGGCAAAGGCTATTGCTGGGGAAGCAGGAGTTCCCTTTTATGCAGTTTCGGGTTCAGATTTTGTCCAAGTTTATGTGGGAGTGGGCGCAGCAAGAATTAGAGAATTATTTAAAAGAGCAAGACAATCAGAAAAATGTGTAATATTTATAGATGAAATTGATGCTTTAGGTAAAAAAAGAGATGGAGGTTTAGACGGGGGAGGCAATGATGAAAGGGATCAGACCTTGAATGCACTATTAGCAGAGATGTCAGGATTCAATGAAAATCAGGGAATCGTTGTAGTAGCAGCTACAAACCGTCTGGATACCCTTGATGAAGCCTTGCTAAGACCTGGTAGATTTGATCGTCATATAGAGATAGGTTTACCTGATGTTAAGGCTAGACTTAAGATACTTGAGCTTCATAGTAAGAATAAGCCCATACATGAAGATGTAGATTTAGAAAAATTAGCTCATCAGACAGTATATTTTAGCGGGGCACAGTTGGAAAATTTAATGAATGAAGCTGCAATTCTTGCCGCTAAAAAAGGTAATGGCATGATAGACCAGCATGATATAGATAGAGCTTTCTATACCGTTATTGCCGGCTACGAGAAAAAGGATCGAAGTGCAATATCCCATATGGATAGAATGATTACAGCCTATCACGAGTCAGGACATGCACTTATCACTAAGCTAATAGCACCAGAGAATAGAGTATCTAAAGTGACCATTATACCAAGTACAAAAGGTGCTGGAGGATTTAGTATGAATATTCCGCCAAACAGAATGTACTATAAGAAGAAGGACATGGAAAATAACATAAAGATTATGCTGGCTGGAAGATGTGCAGAGGAAATCATATTTGGCAAAGAGAATATCACTACAGGTGCTTCCAATGATTTGGAGAAGGCTACAGAAGTTTTGATAGATATGGTTAGAAGGTTTGGAATGACGGATAGTTCAGGACTTCTCAATTATGATGTTCTTTATAGAAACGGTATAAAGCAAGTACAGGATAATTTTATAGATGAAGCAAAAAGGAGCTTGGATGATTTATATGCCAATGTAAAGGATTTGCTTGTAAAAAAGAAAACTTTATTAGTAGCTATAGCTGAAAGATTGCTGGATGAAGAAACTTTAGATGAAGCACAGCTAGATCAAATTATACAAAATGCTGCATGAACATATTCATAATCTTCCTCATAGAATAATCATAGAGATATAATGATTTATATATGGGGAGGTATGAAAATGTATTATAACAATCTTCATTGGCATCCCATGCCCGAGTGCAGATATCCTATGGAATATCATAGACGGTATTGCTGGGCATATCCTTGTATTGACTATGACATAGATGATGGCATGGTTTGTCCAATGATGTATCCAGATATATATTACAAACTGTATCCTTATGTACGTAGAGTATGTGATCTTATGGATAATCCATGTATCCTCTATCCTACGAGGGAACAGATAGAGAGTATGGTAGATGAGTGCTATGACATGTGTGTACGAGAAATGCCTGAGCTGGAACAATATGCAGGATCTATAGTTCCTGTGTACCAGGAAGTAGGGGCACAACAATTTGCTTTTAGGCGCCCTATTCTACGGGATCTGATAGCTATTATTTTAATATCTGAGCTATTTAGAAGGAGAAGAAGGCGTTTTTAATAATTAATTATACTAGTAGGTTATAGGTAAATAACCAAGTGATAGAAAAAGCAATGGGAAACCCATTGCTTTTTTGTGTTTTTGGGAAATCTTTAATAAAAATAACTTATATGGGAGATAATAATGGCAAAATATGAAAGAGGTGTAAAATAAGTGAGTGATAAAATCATTACTGCTAATATAAGGACTCCAGATAAGAGTGCCAATCGTCTAAGAAGACAGGGATTTGTTCCCGGAGTTATGTACGGTCAGGAAGACCAATCTACTCCTATAATGATAGAGAGCAAAAGTCTAAAAAGATTGCTAAGAGAAGCTGGTCAAAATGTGTTCTTTGAAATTGCTATGGAAAATGAGGTAAAACCGGTAAGGTTACAAGAAATACAGAGAGATCCAGTGACAAAAGAAATAGTACATATAGATGCTCAGGTCATAAACAGAAATCAAAAAATAAAGGCAAAGGTACCAATAAGATTAGAAGGAACTTATGATATTGAGAAAAGAGGTATTGCCTTACAACGTCAAAAGGATTCAATTGAAGTAGAAGGTCTTCCTCAACATATCCCATCCCATATTAATGTATTAGTTCAGGGATTAGCACAGGGAGATGCTATACGGGTCGCCGATATAGAGATATCCGAGGAATTAAGCATATTAGATGATACAGAAGAAATAGTTCTCAGTGCAGTAAAGAATAGCAGAATAGATTTAGAACCAGGCAATATAGTTGAAGAATATACGACAACAAAGTCTGATAAAAATGAAGATGAAAATTTAGAGGAATCACAAGGCCAAGACAATAATGAATAATTGTCCATATTGAAATATGGGGAAAAGTATTGTAAACTTAAATATAGAATATATCTGATGCAATAATGGCTTTGATTAATTACATAAAGAGAAGGGGTTTGGAGGAGCTTATGAAATATGTTTATGCAATTTTGACGGTAGTTGATAACAATCCCATTATGCAAACCTATGTCAGTAACAAGCCCATGACAGGAAGACAAATTATGGACGAGGTTATACTTACCGAAGAAGAGAAAGAGAAGTATAGAACATGGGATGATGAAAACAAAATACTAGAAGATATGAATAGGACCCAATCCATTAGGGTGGAAATTCAAGAGGTTGAGGTATAAAAGATGCAGTAAAAATCCTCTCGACACATGTCGTGAGGATTTTGTTTTTTTTGTGAGACAAACAACAATAATAGCCATTATTCTATGAAGGAAAATAAAGGTTAGCGAAGAATATAATAGGAGACGAGAGCTAAATTGTTTTTTTCATCAATAAGGAGGTAATAGATGTGGAGATAAAGGGTAGAAAAAAGAAAAATACATTGATGGTTTCCCTTAAAGGAGAATTAGATCATCATACAGCCAACCAAGTAAGGCAATACATAGATGGCATTTTGGAGGATCCTACCATTAAAAATATAGTTATGGATATACAAGGATTAAATTTTATGGATAGTTCAGGGATTGGTGTAATACTAGGCAGATATAAAATTATCTCCAAACGAGGCGGAAAGCTGGGAGTTGTAAATATTAACGCCCATATTGATAGGATTTTCCAAATGTCTGGAATATACAAGCTTATAAAAGTCTATGACCAACTGGACCAAGCGTTAAATGATATGGGGGGATATTAAAATGGAGAAAATTAATGAAATGCATATAAAATTTTTAAGCAAATCAAGTAACGAATCCTTTGCTAGGGTCATTATAGCAGCCTTTGCTTCTCAAATGGATCCAACTTTAGAAGAAATAACAGATATAAAGACGGCTGTCTCAGAGGCAGTAACCAATGCTATTATACATGGATATGAAGATGGTATAGGTTATGTGGAGATGTCAGCATATATATATCCGGATAAATTAGTTGTTGAGGTTTCAGAC
>FZPS01000004.1_pt89 | contig 22588 bp, 18 predicted proteins | sample 1817821 | NCBI WGS metagenome assembly FZPS01 (sample SAMEA104158645, study PRJEB21678) | metagenome | place: Germany | collected 2015-04-21 | reverse complement strand
CGAAAAAAGAGTGTTTTTTTATCTTTTTTTGTAAAATATTTTATATTTTTTTTATAAGCAAACAAATATGTACAAAAACACATAAAAACGCTTTGTTTTCCAAAGTTTTCTATTCTTTTCGTTTTTTGAGAAAGAGGAGTTTTTTTAAAAAGCCTTTTAAAATGTTTGACAAAGCATTATTATTTGCTATAATTATATATGATGCTAGGTGAATTAACTGTCTTTTGTCCTGCAAAGTTAAATATCCACTTGCAGGTAAAAGAAAAACGAGCAGACAATTTTCACTCGATTGAAAGCATTTTTCAAACTGTTTCTTTGTATGATACTGTTAGGCTACGGGAGCTTGAAAAAGCTGGATGTGAGGTATATGTCGAGGGTATGACCCTAGACTCAAAAAACACGCTTACACAAGCCTACGAGGCTTTTAGTGCATATACAGGTGTAGAAAAAGGTCTTTCTGTTTCTGTGCAAAAAATAATACCTGCAGGAGCGGGTCTTGGCGGTGGTTCTTCAAATGCAGCTGCGCTTATTCGAAGCATGGATAAGCTTTTTGAGACAGGGCTTAGAGAAGATGCCCTTTTGGATATAGCTGCGCAGGTTGGCAGCGACGTGCCTTTTTTCTTAAAAGGTGGGGCAGCCATTGTAAGTGGTCGGGGAGAAAAAATAAGAGCCATAAAACCAAGAGATGACTTGATTTTTGTGCTTATTTTTCCCGAGGTTCATAGCTCTACAAAAGAAGCCTATGCACAGGTCGACATGGAAATTGAACGAGGTCTCGCTGAAAAGGGACCGGGAGTGGAGTCTTTAGAAAAAATGTATTATGAAAGCCCTGAGTCATGGACCTTCATAAACTCATTTTCTAATATAATTATGAGTCAACAGAGTCTAGTAAAACAGGCATTTGCTGATCTACAAGAACAAAAATCCTTGTATGTTCAAATGTCTGGTGCTGGCTCTTCGGTTTTTGGTGTTTTTTTGAGTGAAGATTTTGCTCGCGATGCGTACAAAAACCTAAGTAAAAAATGGAAGAGGTCTTATATCCTTACTTCCTCCACTGTTGATTGTTGCTGATTGTGAGTACCTAATCAATATTTTGTACTTATTATAATGGAGGACGAATATGCAAATCACCGAGATTCGTATCAGAAAGGTTGCAGCAGAAGGAAAGTTAAAAGCTTATGTAACCGTAACATTTGACGATTGCTTTGTTGTACACAACGTCAAAATAATTGAAGGCAAAACGGGGCTTTTTATAGCTATGCCTAGCCGAAAAACGAGTGGGGGCGATTACAAAGATGTTGCACACCCTATTAGCCCAGAATTTAGAACAGAAATGCAAGAAAAAATTCTTGCAGAGTATCAAGCGGGAAATGTAGAAGACTCATCTCCTTCAGATGACTAGGCTAAAGTCTAAATATATTACAAATTATCGAACTTTTGTAAAAATACCTATTGCATAAGTCTAAAAGTTTTAATATACTGTTTATTAATCACATTTATTGGGACGTCGGCAAGTGGTAAGCCCCCGGTTTTTGGTACCGGTATTCAAAGGTTCGAATCCTTTCGTCCCAAAAAATATATTTAGCTCAGCTATGAAGCTATAATGTACTAGTATAAGGAGTTCTAGAAAGATGGAACAATTAGGCTTAAAAGCAAACAAACGCTCAGAACTTGGTAAAAAAGCTGCAATTAAAATACGTAAAGAAGGAAAACTACCCGCTGTTGTATATAACTCTAAGGGTGAGGCAACCGCTTTAACAGTTAAAGAAGACGAATTTACAAAAGTTTGGAAGCAGGCTACACCAACTACGCTTATCGATTTAGATATTGACGGGACAGTAAGTAAGGCTTTTATTCAAGCTACTGACTACGATATTATAAGCGATAAAAACCTTCATGTTGATTTTCACATTATTGATGAGTCAGCTGTTTTAAAACGCTCTATAAAAATGCAAGTTGCAGGAAACCCTGTCGGTGTTCGCGAAGGTGGACGATTAGAAAAAGGTGTGAAATCTATCGTAGTTAGCTGCTTACCAAAGGATTTACCAGTGCGAATTGTTGCTGACGTTTCAAAGTTGAAACTGGGTGATTCACTCTATGTAAAAGACTTAAATCTTGGTAAAGGCGTTACTGTAGTAAGCGATACTGAAGACCTTGTTGCTTCTGTCGCAGCTCTTGTATAAAAATTTTTTATAGTGAGCACAAAAGGCTGATGGTCTAATCATCAGTCTTTTTTTATGTTACAATCATATGTAATGTCAAAAATAAAAAAAACATCTATCGAAGAAAAACTCATCCAGTCTCTAGCTTCCTTACCTTTAGATGCGATCCTCTTGTTAGCAGTTTCAGGAGGCGCTGATTCTATCTGCATGCTTTCCCTCTGTGCACGATATGCAAAACTGCGAAATCAAAAAATCATCGTTGCAAGTCTCAATCATAATCTGCGATCGGAAAAAGAAAGTCAAAAAGACCTTGACTTCGTAAAAGAGTTTTGTAAAGAGCTTGGAATTCTTTGCCTTGTAAAGACAGCCGAACCAGGTTTTATAAAAACGCTTGCCGGAAAAAGAAAAAAAGGGCTTGAAGAGGCAGCTCGTTTTTATCGCTATGCTTTTTTGGAAGACTCTGCAAAGGAGCAGGGCGCTTCATACATACTTACCGCACATAACAAAAACGACAAGCTCGAAACAATTCTAGAGCGCTTTCTTCAAGGCTCACTTGCAAGAAGCGGTATGGAAATAATGCGTGGAAACTATGTAAAACCCCTTCTTGATTGTAGCCGCGATGAAATAGAAGACTATCTAGAAAAAAACAATATCGAGTATTGCATCGATAAAACAAATGCAGAAACGATTTTTTTGCGAAATAAAATTCGAAATCGCTTAGTTGTTTTTTTGAATACGTACTTTTGGGGTTGGCAAAAAGCTCTCTTACAGGGGGCAAAAAAACAGGCGATAGATGAAGATTTTTTTACAGAGCTTTTGGACTCTTATGCTTTTTCTATGAGGGACGCCAAAACCGCTGTCTACGAAAAAGAAGCTTTTTTTTCCTTGCATAAAGCAATCCAAACACGACTCCTGTATAAAAGTTTTTCACAGCTTTCTGTTCATTCGCGTATTTCCTATGCAGTGATAGAGCAGATTTTGGCAAAACAAGCTATCGAAACGGATGAAATCGTCGTTTTTTTTGATAATCAAAATATTATTGTGCAAAAAAAAGACAACAAAGAACGTGCAAGGAAGGGAAAAAAGAATTTTTATGCTATCGTAGAAAAAGAATGTAAATTTATAACAAATTATGCTACAATTTCTATAGATAGGGCTGATGAAAAAACAGACTATGTGAAGGGGCAAGTCATAGCATATAAAAAAAAGCTCCCCTTTGCTTTGTCTTATGATGGAGAAAATGCAAAGCTTGATTTTTTTCATCAAGAAGCTGAAGCAGATAAAAAATATCTACAATTGCGTATTGAAAACAAGAGGGATTATAAATAAATATTTCGGTACATACTGTATCGATAAAAATAAAAAGTATGAGGTGGTTTGTGAAAAAAAATAGAGCGGCTCTTTTTTTACTAAGTCTATTCTCTTTTCTTTTTCTTGGAGCGCAAGAATCGGATTATTTACAGCAGGCAAATTTTCAAACAGCGACGCGTTGTGTTGAACTTGCTCGTGACCAACTTGTCGCAGGGAATTATATAGATGCATTTGACTTTGTTGAAGTTGGTTTATTTTATGATGAGAGTATTTCCGACCTCTGGTATCTTCATGCCTTGTTGCTAGAATATCAAAATAAAGAAATTTTTAAAATTATTGACTCAGTTGAAAAAGCCTTGGAAAAAAAATCTTGGTTATATTATACCCCAGAAGCGGCACGTATTTTGTATGCAAAATATGCGCTTGCAACAGGAGATATGCACGCTGCTCTAAAAATCCTCGATGAAAAACCTGCTTTAATTCAAAGTGATGCCGAATACCTTCGTTGCCTTGCTTCTTATCGCTTACAGGACAGAGAGAAGGCGCGCGAAATTATTTCCAATGCACGGCGTCTATTTCCAAACGATGCTCGATTTCCGCTTTTGTTTTTTCAAAATGAACGATTGATGCAAAGTAACGAAGAAGCATTTCAAGCGCTTAGTACATCGCTTCTAGCCATGCTAGAAAAATGGAAAACAAGGGAGCCCGATATCTTGGTCTACGCATCATTTTTTGTGGATGAGGATAGCGCCGTACGTTATCTCAAAGAATATCGGCTGACGGAAAAAAAAGACCCTCTCTATATTCTTGCTTTCTTAGAGCATGGTTTATATACCGAGGAGCAGGCAATACAAGCTTTGTTTCAGATTGCAGATAGGGGCATAGCAGCTCCGGTGTTTTTTGAGTTGCTCTCGGTACTTCAGGCGCCACAATCTTTTGCTTTTTTTGCAGAAAATCTCGAGGATTTTTCAGGGCGTTTAGACTTTGATAGCAATAGGGATGGGGCAGATGATTTTTTCGTCTACTATAAGTACGGAAGACCTTCTACGATTGTCTATGACAAAAATGCTGATGATGCGTTGAACTGGATAATAGAATGTGATTATGGACTTGCTGAAAAATGTATAGACTATGAAAAATCCTATGAAGTGTATTTTGGTCGCTATCCCTTTGTTGATTCTCTTTCTAGCTTTGCTTTGGATGAAGAGCGGATGGAAATGCGCTTTGTCGATGCCTCTGTTACTTGGGAAGCCTACGAGCTAGAACTGATACCGATTTTTGAGAACAAGGTTTTTTATTTGCCGGTATTAAATAGAGATAGTCAAGCATTTGATTTAAGAACGATGCAAGCCTTTGCAAACGAAATAGTTATCTATCCGAAAGAAAACGAGCATAAGAAAATCCGCTTTAGTTTGCAAAACAATCGTATAAAAACAGCCTTATATACGCTTAAAGATAAACCCTATGCCTACGGCTTTTTTGAAAACGGCTTACTGCAGTTTCGAAATGTTGACAGAGACGGGAACGGTAGCTATGAAACAACTGAATTTTATGCCTTTGACCCTGAGCTTAAATCAGAGAAAAATAAAGAAGCAAATCTCTACACGGAACTGTTTGGAAGTTTTGAAATGCCAGAAGGCTATTATCTTTCAGAGGTGCGTATCGACACAAATGAAAATGGCATTCCAGATTTTCGAGAAAGCTACTTCCCCGATGGTAGGCAGATAACAGCCTGGGATGAAAACGAAAATGGCTCCTGGGACCTGGTTTATGAAAAAAATATGCAAGCAGGTGATTTCTTAGAAGAGAAGGTCTTTTTTATAAATCCACTCAATAACGAAGAAGTGGAAGTTGTTCTTGAAAATGGGATACCGACAAAGGCTCGCTATGCAGATCGCACAAAAAAAATCATAAAAGAAAAAGACCTACCTTTTTATTGGCTTGGGGAATCATCCTATACTCGCCATGCGCTCAAGGCCTATACTGAGCTTGCAAAAACAGATATACAGGGCATGCGTATTCTCATCGATGATCATGATATGCGCGGCTTTAGAATGCTTGCTATTAAAATAGATACTTTTTATTTTGGAGAACTCATTGAAGACGAAACTATCTACTAAGCTTTTTCATCCTTTTTTTCTTATACTCTCTTTTTTTATTCTTGCTTGTCAAACACATTCCGAGCATCATTTTATTCCGCTTGCCTACACAGAACTCGACGCACGCAATGGAGAAATAGACGAGATTCGTTTGCAAATAGAAGAGAAGCCGCTTGAATCGCTTTGGCGTTCAGCCTTATTGCTTGAGACTCTAGAGGGGTTTCCAAATGAGCACAAAGATGCCTGCGAAGCTGTTTTTGATGAGGCTAAAAGTTTTGTTTTGAGAGAAACGCAGACAGCACTTGATGAAAAAAATATTCCACTTGCAAAGACCTTTGTCCTATCCTTGCAAAATCTTTCTATTACTGAAATTGATCTGTACACAAATGAACTGGAGCGCTTGGAAAATGATTTTCTAAAAACATATTTTCCAGCCCTAGGCTTAGACGGGAAAAATCACGCTTTGAAAGATTCCAAGAATTCTGACAATGGCTATAGCGAACCGTTTCCCTCTCTTCCTCCATCGAAGGTTTCACAGTATTTGCAAGGCTTGGTTACCGTTTGGGTTGACCGTGGAGTTTCCGTGCAAAGAGGTCTCGGGCTGCCAGATAGAGTTATAGGCTCTGGTTTTTTTATTGATTCAATGGGACATATAATTACCAACTATCATGTTATAGAAAGCGAGGTTGATACGACATACAAGGGATATTCTCGGGTTTATGTAAAGCTCTATGACGATGTTGAAACTCGCTATCCTGCAAAGGTTATTGGTTACGATAAGGCGCTCGATTTAGCGCTTTTGAAAACAGAGGTGCCTGTTCCTTTTTCTTTTTCCCTCGGTTCATCTGAGAACCTTGAAGTCGGCGATAGAATTTTTGCTATGGGAAGTCCTCTCGGTCTTGAGAACACCATTACAAGCGGCATAGTTTCTAGCAAGAGCCGATCGCTTTCTACAATAGCTTCCGCTATGCAAATAGATGCAGCAATTAATCCGGGGAATTCTGGCGGGCCGATTGTTGATCAAAATGGACTTGTGCAAGCGATTGTCTTTGCTGGCGTGCTTGAGTACGAAGGCTTAAATTTTGCGATACCAGTTGAACAGCTCGAAAAGATTTTAGTTTTACTTTTTCACGGCGAAGTGAAACATTCGTACACAGGATTTTATGCAAAAACAAAAAGAGAGCTTCCTCAGCAAGAAGCCTTGGGCATCGAAGTGCATTATGTTATGCGTGGAAGTCCTGCTCAAAAGGGCTTACTGGCTAAGGGAGATATTGTACAATCTCTAAACGCTACTAAAATACGAACTGTCGAAGATTATCAAAATGCAATGCTCGAAATAATGCCAGGGACAATTATAAAGCTTGGGGGAGTAAACCAAGAGGGAGAAGCTTTTACAAAATATCTTTACACAGAAGAGCGCCCTGAAATGCCTATTTACGAAGCCTATAAAAGAGAGCCTGTCGAAGATTTTTTTCTACCGAGTTTTGGGATGAAGCTAAAGCGCACCTCGGTATACAATAAAAATCAATACGAAATAGCCTCGATTATAAAGGGGAGTGCTGCCGATGAAAATGGATTTTCTCTACAGGACCCTGTTGAAATAAAAAAAATAAAACTTTTGGAAAAAAATACTATTGTCTATGCAGAGCTCTTTACGCGTAAGAGAAATAAAGCCTATTTTGAAGTAAACCTTGCAATAGGGGCGAGTCTGGACAGTCCTTATTTTTTTTAATATACTAGGGCCATGACACCATTAGTACAAAAAAGAAATTTTTGCATCGTTGCGCACATTGACCACGGGAAATCAACCCTTGCTGACAGACTTATTCAAAAAACAAAAGTTGTAGATGATCGCGTTTTTCAAAATCAAATGCTCGACAATATGGATATTGAACGAGAGCGTGGCATCACTATAAAAAGTCATGCGGTTACAATACCCTATACAGCAAAAGATGGTTTACTCTATGAGTTAAATTTTGTTGATACACCTGGCCACGTTGACTTTTCATACGAAGTTTCTCGTGCTATTGCTTCTTGCGAGGGCGCCTTGCTCATTGTTGATGCTGCTCAAGGAGTTGAGTCACAAACCCTCTCAAATATGTATCTTGCACTTGAGCAAAATTTAGAAATGGTGCCTGTTATAAACAAGATTGATTTACCTGCAGCAGATATCCCACGCGTAAAAAAACAGATAGACCATGACTTAGGGCTTGATCCCGATTTGGCTGTTTGTATTTCTGCAAAAACGGGCGAGGGAGTTGATGAGCTTTTTGAAGCTATTGTAAATCAAATTCCACCACCGAGTGATGACGAATCTGGTTTTACCAAAGCACTTATTTTTGACTGCCACTACGATCCCTATCGTGGTGTCGTTGTGCATCTGCGTATTTTTTCTGGCTCCATAAAAAAAGGCGACACTGTTCGGTTTATGGTTTCTGAGTCTGACTACAAGGTTGAAGAATGCGGTATTTTTCGACTTGGCTTAGTTGAAAAAAATTCCCTTGAATGTGGCGACGTTGGCTATATCATTGCTGGTATAAAAACAGTTTCCGATGTAAAGGTTGGCGACACAGTAACACTGACAAAAAATCCTGTTGACAAACCACTTGACGGATTTAAAGATGTTAAGCCCGTTGTTTATTCATCCATCTATCCTGTTGATACGAGCGATTATGAAGAGCTTCGCGAAAGCATGGATAAACTCAAGCTCAATGACGCAAGTTTAGTTTTTGAAAAAGACTCTTCGATGGCACTTGGGCATGGCTTTCGCTGCGGTTTTTTGGGACTCTTACACTTGGAAATTGTACAAGAGCGCTTAGAGAGAGATTTTGACCAATCTGTTATTTTTACCGCTCCCTCAGTTCGCTATCTTATTACTCTTTCAAATGGAGAAGAAAAATATATCGATAATCCTGCAGATTTTCCTGAACTCAATAAAATAGCAAAATCTGAAGAGCCCTATATAAAGGCGGCAATTATTACCCCTGCAACATACTTGGGGAATGTGATGGCGCTTTGCACAGAAAAACGCGGCGTACAAACAAATATGCAATACCTCGATGAAAAACGTGTTGAAATATTTTATGAGATGCCGCTCGCCGAAGTACTCTTCGACTTTTACGACCGACTCAAAAGTTATACGAGGGGCTATGCTTCCTTTGATTATGAGCTCATCGGTTATAGAGAAACAGAACTCGTAAAAATCGATATTCTTATAAATGGGAAAAGTGTGGACGCTTTGGCACAATTGACCTATAAGGGAAATGCCGTTGCAAAGGCGCGAAATACTTGTGCGCAGTTAAAAGAAGAAATTACCCGCCAGCAATTTAAAATTGCGGTGCAAGGTGCAATTGGGAGTCAAGTTATCGCACGTGAAACTGTTTCTGCCTTGCGTAAAGATGTTTTGGCAAAATGTTATGGTGGAGATATAACGAGAAAGAAAAAACTTCTTGAAAAACAAAAGGAAGGAAAAAAGCGAATGAAGATGGTAGGGGATGTCGAGCTCCCACAATCAGCCTTCCTTGCGGTGCTTAAAACAAAAGAAGAATAAATAAACGCTTTTTTTAAACTTTGCAAAAAACCATTTTTAAAAATGCTCACTCTTAATTCTATCGAGAGACTTTTCGATAATTTTTAGAAAAAAAGATGTTTCTCCTTTTAGCCGTGAGATAAATGAGGAACTTATATCTGGTTTTTTGTATGCTTCTGGAAAATGTATGTAAAGATATTCTAAGCCGAGAAGCTTTTTTCTTATTTCCTTTTGAAGATTTTCATCTAGCTGAGAGTTTGTTAGCTCTGGTTTTATGCTTTCTAGAAGGCTCGATAAAACAGAGAGCTTTTTTATTTCATTTTCCAAAAAATCAATAATCGCATCCTTTCTTTTTGTTTTTTCTACAGTATCTGTTTCAGTATCTGTTTCAAAAAAACGCGACTCTATTTTTTCGTTTTTTTCTATAGTATCTGTTTGACTAGTATCTGTTTGACCGGTTTTATTTTCTATCCATATTTTAAAATCCTCAAGAGAGATTTTTTTTATTTTTCGAATGATGCTTATTTCAGAGAGCATATATAATTCGTTTTCCTCCGCATAGAGGTCATCAAAAAGTCTTGCATAATTTTCCAAAGCGGGATTTGTATAGAGTCCGTCTCCTATCTTGTTTTCAACGAGCCCAATATTCTCTGCAGGCTTGAGCCGTGTTGCTTCGAAGAGTCGGGCGTGATGAGAAGGCGTTTCTTTTGTATGTGTCTTGCCGAGCTGGTAGGAGAAATCTAAGCCTGTAAAAAAGATTGCAGTGTTTTTTTTACGCAGTTTTAAAGCAGTTTCTACCGCAACTAAACCTACGGAGCCAAGTGCCCTGTATTTTTGAATGCCCGAATTTTTTTCAAGGTTTTGTAAAAATTGCAGTGAAGCGTATTCTGAAAAGAAAAACGAAAGCGGTCCATTAAGGATTTTTTGTGTTGCAGGATAACTACAAAGATCGGCGAGAAGCGGTATCTTTGTGTTTTTTACAGCGAGAAAGGCTTTTTGGTTTATCAACTGTGGTTCCATGACGAGGCAGAGGTCTATGCCTATCTTTTGTTTGTGTAGATATGCCAAAGCGGTGTCGACAGCGATTATAAAAAAGTGCTTTTGAAATGCTTGTATTATTGCAATATTTTCTTCGAGCGAGGGACCTGCTCCTAAAACAAGGATGGGTTTTTCTATTGTCGCAGATTTTATTGTCTCTGCTTGGGATAGGAGGGCAAGGTTTTGAAAGATATTTTTTGCATAGAGTCGCCCCAGTTTAACAAGCGTTATTCTATTTCGCCAAAATTGATTTATGTACAAATCTATATATTGCGTGCAGGTATTTTGAAATTCTTTTTGTATGCAAGTACTGCTGAGTTCCAGTGGTACGAGACGTCGAAAAGCGTAGCCTTGCTCGCTCTGTACAAGATGGTCTATTTTTTCTAGTAGTTCTTTTATTCCCGTCATTTTTTCTTCGAGGAAGAGATAGAGAAAATTCTTTTTTTCTAGAAGTTTTTTGTTGATGTGTTGTAGTGAAAAGGCATAGAGGAGGGGATCTGTTTCAATAGCTAAGACAAAAGAATCGCTCGATATTTTTTCAAACAATAAGTCTAAGCCATGACCGAGAAGTGGTGAAAAAATAAAAAAGAGGCTCTCACCTTTTATTTCTAAAGATTGCACGAGCCTCTCTGAATTTTTTTTTGCATCAAAGCGAGAATATAAGTAGCGATTTTTATATAAAACAGTAAAACCGTTTTTCGTTTCAATCTTTTGTATATCTGCATCCTCTCGTTCTAAAGAGGGCTGCCCTGAGGAAAGCCTTTTGTTGCTATGCTTATCAGGGCTCATCTAGGTATCCTCAGTTTATTGGTAAAAATACTTTAGATAGGTAGCAAAAACATTGTTTACTGTTTTATCGCTACTTAAAAAATAATTATAAAAAGAATTTTCGTTATATTGTCCAGCGTAATATGCATAGATATATGTATAATTTTCAAGCTCACTTTCGCTTAGCTCATTTTGTTCTTCAGTGCATTGTAAAACAAGAACATTTGAACCGAGAATAATAGGGGCAGAAACCTCGCCTTCTTCCAAGGAAAAAGCGGTCTTTAAGAAACTTTCATTTCTTTCTGCGCCGTAGAGTAGGCCATCGCTAGAACTAGGTACTGCATAGAGTAATTCTGAATTGCCATAGTTCAATGCAAAGGGCTCGAGTGATTTAACTTCTCTGTTAAATTTTTCTGCAGCTCCTGCAAAGTTTCCGAGACTTGCGTTGAGAGAAAAATCATTTGCAAGGCTTATAAAATAATCCTGTACGCGCCCCATTTCATATTGTTTTAAATAATTTAAAACAATATCGAGGCTTGCGTCTGTTGTAAAATCAGCTTGTTTTGGGTTTTTATTTGCCTTAAAGATTGAGTAGGTATTTGACGTTTTAACGATGGGGCTGAGGCTATCTACTTCAGTTGCCAAAACGGATTTGAGTTCTTCTTCACTTGCGAGTAGCGGTTTTATTTGATACTGATAGGTATAAGTAAAAATACCATCATCCCCGCTATAATTTTTTGTAGAAAAGTTTTCCACAGCATCAAAAAAGGTTATTTCGTTTTGTTCGAGTTGCTTTCGTACAGATTTTGCTTGTGCTTCAGTGTCAAAAGAAATAACTGAAAAACTGTATTCGGTAAATAAATCAGGGTTTTCGTTTGCAAAATTGCGCGCTTGTGATAGTGGATAATCGTCTGTTGAAAATGCAACATAGTCAAAGCCTTTTTTGTAGGCATTCATCTTTGCCAAAGCAACACTTTCATTTTTTGCAGATTTTAAGCCGTAGTAGGGAACCTTTGTTTGCGCAAAATGATCCATGACATAGGTTCTGTATTTTAGGTTTTCAATGATATTTTTTTTGTATTCGATTTTTTTGCTATCAGGAGTATCTCGAAAGATTTTTGCGGAATAGTTTCCTTCAGTATCGTAAAAATAGGGGAGGAGTTCTCTGTTTATGGTGTTTTGCGAAGGTATATAACCTGCTTTATCAACCTCATCGATAATTGCTCTGTTTAAAACAGTTGCGGTAAAAGCATGGTCGAGAATGGTATAAAAGTTTTGATCATTTACTTCATAGCCCTGTTGCTTGTAGTAATTGCTATAGTATTCGACATTTCTAGTGAAGTCGGAGTTTGCTACGTATTTTATAGGTTTTTTATTCCAGCTTCCTACGATAATTTCATCTCTGCTACCTGTAGTGGTAAGGGCGGGGATAAGAACAAAGGCGAGGGCAGCTAAAACTAAAATAACGATAGAGCCAATGGTGTAAAAGAGCTTCGTGCCAGATTTTTGTGTCTTTTTTGTATTGATTGTTTTTTTGTTATCCATAATAGAACGATTCCTTATTATTTAAGATGCATATTCTATTATTTTATCATGAGGGGCTTGCTCTGTCAATCTATGGAAAAAAATCATGGTCTCCCTGTGTCTTGAAGAAAGGCTTTTTTTATGTTAATATCTGTAAATGAAAGTCGCATTATTTTTCGGTTCAAAATCCGACACAGAAATTATGAAAAAGGCTGGGGATGTTTTAAAAGCATTCGATGTTTCCTACAAAGCCTTTGTTTTATCAGCACATAGAAGTGGAGATCTCCTCAAAGAACGCATTCGTGAAGTTGAGGCTGAAGCTTGTCAAGTAATTATTGCAGGTGCTGGTCTCGCCGCGCATCTTCCCGGTGTCATCGCCTCTCATACGATTCTCCCTGTCATAGGTATTCCGCTTGAATGCAGGAGTCCGCAATCGAATGGCTTAGCTGGCATGGATGCTCTTTTTTCCATAGTACAAATGCCAAAGCAAATTCCAGTGGCGACTGTTGGTATAAACAATGCAGAAAATGCGGCCTATCTTGCGCTTCAAATACTCGCACTTTCTGATGCAGACTTAAAAGAAAAACTCATTTCCTTTCGAAAAAAACTGGTGGATGAAGCTTTGCAAAACGGTGCTTGTGGTGTCGATTTGTAGGGCTTTTTTTAGTTGAAAGTGATGTATGAGTAGGATGTAAAAATGAATATAAATCAAGCTGATTTTAAAAAAAATATGCTTTCGCAAGCAATCGATGAAAATGCAGAAGATAAGCTCAAGGATAAATGTGGTGTTATCGGTATTTTTCTAAATACTGAAGGCTGCTCTGAAAATACTGAGATAGCGGCTGATAGCAAAACCAAAACAAAGATACAATCAAAAGAGCTGCTCGGGCAAAATGCGGCAAAGTTGGCCTATTACGGTTTACATGCCTTGCAACACCGTGGGCAAGAATCTGCAGGAATTGCTGTTTCTAATAATGGCGAAGTAGAACAAATTCGCGGGCTTGGACTTGTTGCAGAAGTTTTCAAAGAAAATAAATTACAAGGGCTCTCGGGAAATATAGCCTGCGGTCATGTTTTGTATGAAACAACAAATAATGTTCACATAGAAAATGTGCAACCCTTTGTGAATCGCTCAAAGCTGGGAACTATTGCGGTTTCTCATAACGGGAGTCTCGTAAACTATGAGCAAATAAAAGAATTTCTTGAAGAAACGGGTTCAACCTTTGTTTCTACCAGTGATTCTGAAGTTATTATAAAGCTTATAGCAAAAAGTTATAAAAAGGGCTTGGACAGGGCTTTAACTGACACGATTCAAATGATAAAGGGTTCATTTTCCCTTGTAGTGATGACAGAAAATTCTCTCATCGGCGCACGCGACACTCACGGTATTCGTCCGCTTTGTTTGGGGCAACTTGAAAACGGCTGGGTTCTCGCAAGTGAAAGCTCTGCCCTCGATGCCATTGGTGCTGAGCTCGTTCGCGATATTCGTCCCGGTGAAATTATTATAATCAATAAGGACGGGGTGCTCTCCTTTGATTTTGGTGAGCAAACGGCAAAACACACCTGTGTTTTTGAATATATTTATTTTGCCCGTCCAGATTCCATTATGGACGGTATCGCTGTGCAAGAAGCTCGTCTTCGAATGGGGGCGGTGCTTGCGAAGGAAAGCCATGTCGATGCTGACGTCGTTGTTGGGGTTCCCGATTCCGGCTTGGGAGCTGCCATGGGCTATGCAAATGCGAGCGGCATTCCCTATGCGATGGGCATTGTAAAAAATAAATACATCGGGCGCTCCTTTATTGCACCTGCACAAAGTTCAAGAGAAAATATTGTCTTTGTAAAACTCAATGTTCTAAAAAGCGATGTTGAAGGAAAACGCGTTGTTGTCATCGATGATTCGATTGTTCGCGGCACGACGAGTCGACGGCTCATCGAGATTTTGCGTCGCGCAGGGGCAAAGGAAGTGCATTTTCGCATTTCATCTCCGCCGGTAAAATTTCCCTGTTATTTTGGCATTGACACGCCGAGTCGCCAGGACCTTATTTCTTCAAATTTTAGCCTTGAAAAAACGAAGGAGCAAATAGGCGCGGACTCTCTTGCTTTTATTTCGATTGAAGGAATGCTTGAAGCTTTGAAGGGTATCGATGAAAAAAACTATGGCTATTGCAAGGGTTGTTTTACGGGTAAATATCCGATTGCAGTTCCCATGGCAGGACTAAATACAAATGGCGACTAAAAACGATGGGCAAAAACACAAAGACTGTGGATGCAGGAAAATAGAAAAGGTGGGTAGATATGGTTGATTATAAAGATGCTGGTGTAGATATAGAAGAAGGCTATAAGGCTGTTTCAAAATACAAGGATTTTGCAAAGGCGACGATGATTCCGGGAGTTCTCAACGGGCTTGGTAGTTTTGCTGGTATGTTTGCTGTTCCCAAGGGGATAAAAAATCCTGTGATGGTGAGTGGTACAGATGGCGTGGGAACAAAACTCGATATTGCCTTTGCTATGAAAAAATACGATACAGTCGGTATTGATTGTGTTGCCATGAGTGTCAACGATATTCTTTGCACAGGGGCAAAACCGCTGTATTTTTTAGATTATATTGCCTGTGGAAAACTCGACTCAGAGATAGCAGCTGACTTGGTAAAGGGCATTAGCGAGGGCTGCTTACAAACGGGTTGCGCCTTGCTCGGTGGAGAAACTGCTGAGATGCCCGGTTTTTACGACGAAGGGAAGTACGACATAGCTGGCTTTGGAGTCGGCATTATCGATAAGAAAAAAATTGTTACCGGGGATAAAATACAGGCGGGTGATGTCCTCATCGGTTTGGCGTCGAGTGGAGTTCATTCAAATGGCTTTTCTCTCGTGCGTAAACTGGTAAACGACTTCGACACCGCATTTGAAGGAACAACAATCGGTGAAGTGCTTTTGGAGCCAACAAAGATTTATGTAAAACCTGTTCTTGCTGTCTTAGAAAAATACAAAAAGGCGGTGCATGGCATGGTGCACGTAACCGGCGGTGGTTTTTATGAAAATATTCCTCGCATGTTCCCCAAAAATAATGAAGGACAGTTTTTGCATCGCGTGGTGATAAAAAAGAAATCCTGGAAAATACTTCCTATCTTTGATGAGCTTGTAAAACGTGGCGCAAATTCCGATAGAATGTACCATACCTTCAATATGGGCATTGGTTTTGTGCTTGCAGTCGATGCAAAAAAAGCTGCATCTATAGTCGAAACTTTTAAACAGCATGGCGAAGAAGCGCGTATAATCGGTCGCGTTGAGGCACTCGAAAAACCTGCTTTTTTAGCTCAAGAAGAAGCGCTTGTCTTTGAAGACTAAAGTGGGGGCAGGGCATGAAGAGAGAAAAAATGCAAAATAAAGAGCTGCGTCTTGCCGTCCTTGTTTCAGGGGGCGGAACAAACCTACAAGCTATAATCGATAGCGAGAGGGCGAGAGAGAAGTCTCCCTTTAGAGTTTCCCTTGTCATCAGTAGCACAAAGGATGCCTATGCCCTCGAGCGCGCTCGGCGTTTTGCTATACAAAGCGAAATCACCAGCCCTGTTTCTGTTCTTGGCAGCGAAAAAGCCAAAACGGCAACCATGGAAGAAAAACGCCTCGCTCTTTCAAATGCTGTTTTTGAACTTTGCAAAAAAAACGACATAGACCTCATTGTGCTTGCAGGTTTTCTCACTGTGCTCACTGGTCCCATTATAAAAGCCTATGAAAACCGCATTATAAATATGCACCCCGCCTTGTTGCCAAAGTTTGGTGGCGTCGGCATGTGGGGACATCATGTTCACGAAGCTGTGCTTGCAAGTGGAGAAACGGAATCGGGCTGTACCGTCCACCTTGTCGATTCGGGCTGCGATACCGGGGAAATTCTCGTGCAAAAAAAAGTGCCTGTTTTACAAGATGACACAGCGGAGACCCTGTATAAACGCATCGCTCCCCTTGAACATGAGGCTATGATTGAAGCCCTAGAAATGCTTGCCGAGCGACTTTTAGGCTGATTTAGCCTGACTTAATTTGACCCTTGAATATAGCTTGCTTTGGCAGCTATCTTGTCTTATTGTTTTTCACATCTAACTGTTAATTTGACCGCTGAATATAGGTCGCCTTTGGCACCACGTAGATTTCTACGCGACGATTTTCCGCCCGACCTTCTTCAGTTTCATTATCGCCAATGGGAAGTGTTCCGCCATATCCACGGTAACTAAAGGAACTTGTATCGATACCACGGTTTTGTAATTCTGATAGAATAGTTTCAGCCCTTTGAATAGATAAAATCATTTCCCCTTCAGGTTTTCCGACACTTGCCGTATGCCCTTCTATTTCTATCGTGTACTCATTTGAAAGCGCATGCTGTTGCAGTAGGCGAGCTATTGAATCAAGATGTTCTTTTTCATTTGCGAGTAGCTCAGGAGAATCCGCAATAAAATTAAAGTGCGAGGTTATTTGAATGCCCTTGTGGGTATCTTCGATTTTATCTGGAAAGCGTTTGTCATAAGAAAGCTCTAAAAACTCCTTAAAAACAGCATAGTAGGTAGCTGTTTTTTCAGGCGCCACGACAGCATGAGAGAGCAAATCAGAATCGACAAGGATAATTACTTTTCCGTTTTTGAGCAGTTCTAGATTTTGTGGAACAGAGAGAATTTTAAGTGCATCGTCTCGAGAAATAACTGGGTCGGTTCGATAGACACCGAAAACTTTTTGCGCCTTTATGCGCAATGGATCATTTCCTATGCGCTCAGCAAATTCTTTTTCGTTTATGCGGTCGGCATAGGAGACTAAGCCCTTTCGAAGTGCAATGCTTGGCTCAACCATGTTTTTTTCATAGATCAATTCCATAGCATCTGTCCAAATTTTGGGAAATAAACTTGGATGCAGTTTTTCATTCAAAAATTCTCCCTGCACAGGCAAGCTACCTCGCGCATCGATGAGGATGCCTGTATAGGGTTTAGAAGAAAGGCTTTGAATGGGTATTTGTTGCGTATAAGTTGTTTTATGTTTAATGAGAAGTGCTGCGATATCTTCTAAGTCAATAGTATGGTACATTTCCATATCTTGTCCATTATTGATAAAAACACCGGCTGATTTTTGTGCAGTCTTTGTAATTTCTGTAAGAACTTCGAAACGTAATTCGTCGAGTAAGATAAGGTCGCCTAAACTTCGAGAAGAGTCTACTATTATACTTAAAAGTGGCTCTTTTATAAGAGAGGGAAGTCGCGAGGACAGTGCATCTACGGCGCTTCCTCTGTCCACAGGATGCTTGAGTCCTGCTTGAGAAAAGTCAAGTTCAAGGCGAGAATTAAATTTTTTAGTTGCCCAGTTTACCGCGCTTTGGGAAGAATAGGCTTGAGAAAAAAGCGGAATGCTTCTGAGACAAATAAAAAAAATAAGAGCTGTGGCGAAAATTATTCGTTTTTTCGACGCTGTTGACGCTTCCATACTATACCCCTAGTTACGTATCGGCACTTTTAGGATAAATCCTTCGCGTAAAATGTCGGAAACAAGCATATTATTTTCTTCTGCAAGTTGTTCAACTTGGACATTGTAGGCGAGGGAGATACTCCAAAGGGTATCGCCTTTTTTTACGACATAGCTTCCGTCGTAGGCAATTGCCTCAGCTGGCTTAGACCCTGCATATTCGCCTACATTTTTTATGCTTGGTATGAGTAAATTTTGCCCTATGATAATTTTCGATGTCTTAAGAGAGTTGAGTTTTTGTATGCTATCCACACTCACGCCATAGTGAAGGGCGAGGGCGTAGAGCGTATCCCCTGACTTTATTTTATACATGCTGTATTGAATGAGCGGTAAAGACTCATCATTTAGAAGGGCGAGTGTTTTTTCAGCACTATCTTGCGAAACTCGTAGACGATAGCTTGTATCCATGGGGCTAATGCCGTAGTAGAGCGAGGGATTGTAGTAGATGAGCTCTTTTTCACTCACTTCTATTTTTTCTGCGAGAATCTGAAGGGAGACAGCTTTTTTTATGGGGATTTCCACAAAGTCGAGGGACTTATGTTCTGTTACCTCAGGACTTGGAAAGTTGAGACCGTAGTACTCATGATTTTCTAGAATTTCAGCAATAGCTAAAAATTTGGGTACATAGTGTTTTGTCTCCGTTGACAAAGCCCCTTTTTTGGCAAGGTCCCAATAATTGTTTGTCTTATAGCTTTGCATAAGGCGAGAGATACCGCCGAGTCCAGCATTGTAAGCAGCGAGGGCGAGGTGCCAGTCCTGAAAGTAGCTATAATTTTCTTTGAGCTTTTGTATCGCTGCTCGGGTGGAAAGCCAAGGGTCGCGCCTTTCATCCATCCACTCATTCACGCGAATATTAAAAGGGGCGATACTGTTTTTCATAAATTGCCAAAGGCCACTTGCCCCCGATTTTGACAAGGCAGTGATTTTATAGTTTGACTCTATAACGGGCAAATACTGGAGACAAAGCGGGGCATCTTGTTCCTTGAGTTCTTGCAAAATAAAGGGACGATATTCTGCCGCATTTGTCATAATTTCTTCAAGCCATCTTTTTGCAGAATCGCTGAGGTATTGGTTTTTATAATAACTAATCAGTTCTTCTTCGGGGACATCTATGTCTATGGCTTTGAGTTCTAAAGATTCAGAAGCAAAGAGTATCTGTGAGAATAATAGAAGGAGGGTAGCAGAATATTGAAAAAATCTTTTCATAGCCTAAACTTTTTCTCCAAAGTAAATACCAGCCCATTCCCAACGTCCATGGATTTCGGGATCAAGCGGAAAATTTACCTTTCTAAAATAAAGATACCAGGTAGAAATATAGCGACTCCAACCCGTGGTTCGTAAATAGGCCTCATTTGGGTTAGAAGATTCATCAAGATTTTTATCATAATAGATACGATTCCCTAAGCCGTAATCGCGCATGGAGAAGTTTTTTTCGACATTGTCTGCACTATCATCTTGTTTCCATGACATAGCAAAAAAATTGACATTTGCGCAGTAACTATCGAGGAGGCTGTAGTTTCGAGTATCAATAGCATGCTTTATTGCGGTTTCAAGGGCTTCGAGGGTTTCAAAGGTTTGGTTTTTGGGTGAATTATTGAAGTCCACAAGTTTTTTTGCGGTGTTGTAAGGGTCCGATATACCGGGGATTTGTATCGTTGTTGCATCGGGGCGTTCCAAAAAAGATGCATAGGATTTTAATGCTAATTCCCAATCGCCCATAGCTTCGTATTCTTTTGCCATACGCAAATAAAGTTCTGTGATATTGAGCTCCTCGCCAAATTGTGATATGAGGGTATTGTAATAGCTCACCTTATTTTCAGGAGAATCGCTTATTTTTATGAGATTTTGTAAGCTTATAATATGGAGCGATTTGTCTTTTACGAGTAGGTCATCGTAATTTTGAATGATGCGGTCAAAATAATACTCCGCAACTTTTTCGGCATCACTTTCCATATAGAAGAGGGCAATCATGAGAAGCCAGTAGGCATTGTATGGGTCTGAAGGGTTTTTCTCAACATAATCTGTTAAAAAGAGAATGAGTTCGCTTTCTTTTTTTTGTGTTTTATATGTAGAAGCGATTTGATTTATGACAGAAAATGTCGTTTCATTGGAAAGATTTGGCTCCTTGAGTATGGAAAATAAATCTTTTTGATGTTTATCTAAAAAGCTGGGTTCTGTACAAGAAAAAAAAGTAAAAACATATACAGAGAGAAGAAAACATGCTATTTTATTTGTTATATTCATAGATAGTATGGTATCATAGACTTGTTATGATTTGCAACCGATACTAGTTATAAAGGACTCTGCGATGAAGAAAAAAAAAGACATTCAAATAGCAAATATTATGGTCAGCCCCATGAATAAAATGATACTTTTCTTTGGTTTGATTTTAGTATGTTTTGGAATCTTGCTTATTACATGTATGCGACCACTTTGTTCTAATGCTTTTTTTGCTTTTCGATCTTTTGCATGTGTAAGCTTGGGTGCCGTTTTTTTCTATTTATCACTCGTGCATATAAAAAAAACAGCCTTTTTCTTTTTGGGTTTACTTTTTCAATTGATTGGTTTTTTGTTTATTTTAATCGATTTAGAACTTATATCCTATGCTTTTTCTCAGTTATGGCCAGTTGTTCTCATATTTGCAGGGTTTTGCCTTTTTGTGACAAACTTTTATAAACAAAGCCGTATCTTAAAACAATTTCTCGTACCCGCGGTTCTTTTGTTTTGCCTTGGTTTGGTTTTTTTATTGTTTTCCTTGCATCTTTTTAATTTTACCTTTTCACAATTTGTAGTGGAATGGTGGCCTTTGTTTATTGTTGTTATGGGTATTATTTTGGTTGTTTTGTTTTTTATCAATAAAAAGAAGGTTCCTGTGGAATGAAGCTAAAGGCGGAACTTCTTGTTTTGATTTTTGTGTCTATTTTTATACTTTTCTCATGCGCGACAACAAAACCGTCAACGAGTTTTATAGAAAGTGATGAAGTGCAAAAAAAACCAAAGGAAGCTGTTGCGATTACAACGCCGCGTATTTCAAAAAAGAAGTTTTCAAGTATTGAACCGAGTTTATTGCAAAAAATAGAAAACGCAAGGGCGGGGGATTTGCAAGAAGCGATAGTAAGTTTAAAAAAAAAGGAGCCAAAACTTTCTAAAGATGAAGAAAGCTTGCTACGAATTGCCTATGCCTTGCAAGCAATTTTATATCAAGAAAAAATAGATGAATCTTTATATACAGATAGTACAGACCTTGATTCTTATGCTGCGACAATTGCAGCTGCGAAAAGAGGGATTTATGATTTTAATTCAGGAACTGAAGATTTTTTTTCCCTTTCTCTCCCATCGCTTGTCTTAATAACCGCCCCTTCAGTACATAATTATTATGAAGAAGCTCGCCTTGCTTTAGAAAGGGCACTGAGTCTTAATCCAGAAAGTTTTTTTGCAGAATACCTCTTTGCCATTCTTTTGGAAGAAGGTTTTTCTCTTGATGAAGCTATACCCCGTTATAAAAACGCTCATGAAAAAAATCCTTCCTATATTCCTGCAATGCTTCGCTATATGAAGGCTCTTGCTAAAATAGGGAAAGAAAAAGAAGCCTTTCAAAAAGCAGAGCTTATTTTAACTCACGAGGATCATAATATCGATGCACTTTGGATAGCCGCTCGGTATTCGTTTTCAGAAAAAAAATATGATGCTGCTGAAATGTATATATCGAGATTGTTGCAACGAGACCCAAACAATAGCGAATTTATTCTTTTTCGTGCAAAAGTGCTCATGGCAAAGGAAGAATTTATGAAAGCTTCTTCCTTACTGGACTTGTATGCAAAAACCGATAAGACAGCGAGAGAATACCTTGAATTGAAGGCGCTTTTACAAAGAGATTGGAATAAAAACCCGACGGCTGCAGCAAGTACTTTGCAAGAAGCACTTCGCCTCTATCCAGACGACTTAGAACTCTTGCTCATTGCTGCCTCAATTTCCGCACAATTGGGACAAAAAGTTGCTGACTTTAGCTTAGAAGAGCTTCTCGACCGCATTCTCGCAAAAGAGCCACAAAATTCTGAAGCGATAGCAATTCGTGTTGACGAGTTTATCTTGCAAGAGCAATGGCAAGATGCCTATACCGCAAATAGCAGGCTCTATGCACAAGCAAAAAAAGATCCACATGTTTTATTGAATCAGATCAAAATCTGCCTTGCCCTCAATAAGGTTTCTGAAGCGAGAGAAGCCTATGATTTTCTGCAGGAGCTTACTGGTGAAAATGAAGAGAGCCTGCTTTGTAATATTCGTATTTTAATTGCTGAAAAAGCTGAGACAAGCGCCCGCTCTTTAATTGAAACAAACCTGGGAAAAGTAACAAATACGAGAACTAAGTCTGCCTTATATTTTGAGAGAAGTAAGTTAGCATCTTCTGATGAGGCGAGGCTTAATGATTTGCGTTTTAGTTTAACAGCAAATCCGCGAAATGCCGATGCCCTTTTTTCCCTGTATAATTATTATTTTCAACAAAAAGAATACCGCAAAGCACAGTATTATTTGAAACAAGCAGTTTCGCTCAATACAAATAGTAAAATACTTTTAGAACGCAATAAAGAACTCGATATTTTACTTGCAGAATAAGAAAAGCTACTGTATAGTATTCTTACATTGTTTGTTGCCTCTCGCCATCC
>FZPS01000082.1_pt156 | contig 22604 bp, 16 predicted proteins | sample 1817821 | NCBI WGS metagenome assembly FZPS01 (sample SAMEA104158645, study PRJEB21678) | metagenome | place: Germany | collected 2015-04-21 | reverse complement strand
GCTGCCCGCATCCTCACGGATTCTCCGCTGGCAGGCCTCATGATTGGACGCGGCGCGGTCCGCAATCCGTGGCTCTTCTCGCAAATCCGGCAGGTTCTCGAAGGCAAGGAGCCGCTCCTCCCCACGGGACGGCAACTGATGGAGTACCTGCGGGAGCTGCGCCAAGTGACCGATCTGGGGCCGCTGAGCCGTGGCGAGCGCTTTCACGTAGAACGGGTTAAGAAATTCCTCAACTTTATCGGCGAAGGCGTCGGAGCCGACTTCCTCCATGCCGTCCGCCGCGCCTCCAGTTGGAGCCAAATGGAATCCATCTGGGCCCGCTTCCTCGACCACGACCGTCCGATGCCCCTCATCCCGCCACGGAAACCACCAGCCGGCGAAAACTCTCCCGCGACGCTCCCCGAAAAACATTGAATTCCGAACCGGCTCGGGATAGGCTGGTCTCTTTGCTTGAAAGGGCAGCAGAATTGAAAGAATTACTATCCGGAAATGAGGCAATCGCCCGCGGTATCTACGAAGCGGGTGTGAAAGTGGCAGTGGGATACCCAGGGACCCCCTCCACGGAAATTTTAGAAAACGTCGAGAAGTACAAGGAAGATGTCTACTGTGAGTGGTCGCCCAATGAAAAGGTCGCCTTCGAAGTAGCCGCCGGAGCCTCTCTGACCGGTGCGCGCGCCATCGTCACGATGAAACATGTGGGCCTGAACGTGGCGGCGGACCCGCTCATGACGCTTACCTACGTCGGGGCCGTGGGCGGCTTTGTCGCCATTGTGGCTGATGACCCGGGGATGCACTCCTCTCAGAATGAACAGGATACGCGGCAATATGCACGCTTTGCCAAAATCCCCATTCTGGAGCCGGCGGATTCGGAGGAGGCCCGCGATTTCCTCGTGGCCGGTCTGGAGCTTTCCGAAAAATTCAAAACTCCCGTCATTTTGCGGACCACCACCCGCATCTCTCACTCTCGCACACTGGTCCAGCTCCGTGAACGCGTAGAGCATGAACCGCAGGGGTTCAAGAAAGACCCGCCCCGTTTCGTGCCGATTCCCGCCTGGGCGCGCCCCATGCGGGTACGTGTGGAGGAGCGGCTCAAGGCGATGGCTCCGGAGGTCTGCGCTTCGCCAATGAACCGGATTGAATGGGCCGGTAAAGAGCTGGGGATCATCGCCTGCGGCGTCGCCTACCAATATGTAAAGGAGGTCTTCCCGGAGGCCTCGGTCCTCAAGCTCGGCTGGGCCTATCCTTTTCCCGATGAATTGATCCGCCAGTTTGCCGCCGGAGTCAGCCGGCTTCTCGTCGTGGAGGAGCTTGATGACTTTGTGGAGGAGCATGTGAAGTCGCTCGGCATCGCCTGCGACGGCAAGAACTTCATCCCCAATATAGGCGAGCTCTCCCCGATGCTGCTGCGGCGGATTCGCGCCCGGATGGAAGGTAAAGAGCTCCCCCAAACGCTGCCGGTGGAAGAGGCTTCCCAGTTGCCGCCGCGGCCGCCCGTTCTCTGCCCCTCCTGTCCGCACCGTGCCGTTTTCGCTGCGCTGGGCAAATTCGACGTGGTGGTGACCGGCGATATCGGCTGCTACAGCCTCGGCGTAGCGGCACCGCTCAACCGGATGGATACGATTCTCTGCATGGGCGCCGGTATCAGCATGGCCCACGGGATGAAGGTCGCCGGTGAAAAGAGACGGGTCGTCGGCATGGTCGGGGATTCCACCTTTTTCCACTCGGGCATCACCGGTCTGCTCGATATCGGCTACAATAAGAGCGCTCCGGTCATCATTATTCTCGATAACCGCGTCACGGCTATGACCGGCCACCAGGAGAACCCGGGCTCCGGCCTCACGCTGATGGGGGAAACGACCTGGCAGGCCTCGATTGAAGACTTTGCCCGCGCCTGCGGTATCAAACGCGTCTTTGCGGTCGATCCGCTGAAGTACGATGCCTTTATCGAGCTGCTCAAGGAGTCGTTCGATACGCCAGAGCCGACGGTCATTATCTCCCGCTCACCCTGCATCGTCCATGATCACTCGGGCCTGCAAACGGTCCGCCAGGTGGACCCCGATCTCTGCCGTACCTGCAAGGTATGCCTCAAAATCGGCTGCCCCGCCCTGGAATTCACCGATGGCCATGTGCGCATCAACAGCCTCATGTGCGGCGGCTGCAGTCTCTGCGAGCAGATTTGCCCCTTTGATGCGATTTCACCCATTTCAGAACCTTAGCTTTTTTGACGATGAACGATTGTGTAAGCGTATTTTTGACCGGTGTCGGTGGCCAGGGCATTCTGCTGGCCAGCGAAATTCTCTCCAATGCCGCCATGCTGGCCGGCTTTGACGTGAAGACCAACGAGATCCACGGAATGGCCCAGCGCGGCGGGACGGTGACCGCCCAGGTCCGCTACGGCCAGAAGGTCTACAGCCCTCTGATTTGCGAGGGCGACGCGCGGGTGCTCTGCGCCTTCGAGATGGCCGAGGCGGTCCGCGCGGCCCACTACCTGGCGCCCAGCGGACTGGCCGTGGTCAACCAGTACCGGATTATCCCGGTCACGGTCTCCTCCGGCTCCTCCACCTACCCGCAGGATATTAAAGAGACGCTGCGCAAACGCTTCCCGCGGCTCTGCTACTTCGACGCCACCGCCCGAGCAGCCGAAGCCGGAACCGAAAGAGCGGCCAATGTCGTTCTCCTGGGGGCCACCTCGGTCGGTCTGGACCTGCCCGAAGAGACCTGGCTCGAAGCGATCCGCAAGACCGTCAAACCCAAATTCGTAGAGGTCAACCTCAAAGCTTTCACAGCAGGCAGAGCCGCCGCGCAATCCTGATAAGTCAACCCCTGAAACATCTGCAGCAGAACCGGAAACGCTTTTCCAAACTCCCGTTCCGTGAAAAGCGGCCGACCCAAACCTTTTTAATTTTCTGATGAACCTGGCCTCCCTCAACCCACAGCAGCACGAAGCAGTCACCGACGTGGAAGGCCCGTTCATCATTCTGGCCGGTGCCGGCACGGGCAAAACACATGTCATCACTTCCCGGGTAGCGTACCTCATTGAAGAATGCCGAGTGCCGCCGGAGCAGATTCTGGCCGTCACCTTCACCAACAAGGCGGCTCGGGAGATGCAGGAGCGTGTCGCGAAGCTTATCCCCAAAAGAACGTCGGGTGAAAAGGGTAAGAAAGCCCCGAAACCGACTATCAGCACCTTTCACTCGCTCTGCGTGCGCATCTTGCGGCTCTATATCGACCGTCTGGGCTATAAGAATAATTTCGTCATTTATGACGAATCGGAGCAGCTCTGGACCTTGCGCAAAATCATGAGCCATATCCACACCGGTGAAGATAAAATCGATGTCAGGATGGTCCATAGCCTCTTGAGCAACTTCAAAAACAACGGACCGGCGGCCACCCAGTCGCAATCCGCCTCGCTGGTCGCCTTTACCCAGCATGTCCAGAGGCAATACGAATCGGCCTTGCGAGCCTGTAACGCGGTTGATTTTGACGACCTGATTTTGCTCGTCCTGAAACTCTTTGAAGAGCATCCCGATGTGCTTGAGGCCTGCCGTGACCGCTATCGTTATGTCATGGTCGATGAATATCAGGATACGAACGCATCGCAATTCCAGTTGATCAATTTACTGGCCGCTAACCATCACAATCTCTGCGTGGTGGGGGATGACGATCAGAGCATCTACGGCTGGCGCGGAGCCCAGATTTCCAACCTGCTCGATCTGGATAAATTCTATCCCGATGTGAAGGTCATCAAGCTTGAGCAGAACTACCGCTCCACCAATAACATTCTCAATGCCGCCAACAGCGTCATCAAGAACAACCCCCGCCGACGCGAAAAAAACCTCTGGTCGAATTTTGGCGAAGGCGCGAAAATCCAAATCGCCACCTATAAAACCGAGGAGGAAGAGGCGCAAGGGGTGGTGGAACTCATCGTGCTGGCAAACGTGGTTCAGAAAATCCCCTTGAGCGACCAGGCGATTCTTTTCCGAACCAACCAGCAGACACGCCCCCTGGAGGCGGCACTGCGCAAAAAGCGAATCACTTATAACCTGATCGGCGCCAAGAGCTTTTTTGATCGCAGCGAAATCAGGGATGCTCTGGCTTACCTCAAAATCTTTGCCAACCCCCATAGCGACGCGCACCTCCTGCGAATCGCCAATACGCCCCCCCGCGGTCTCCCTGATGTCGCCATGGAGCGGCTTCTGGGCATCAGCCAGAAGGAACGCAAATCGGTTTTTGACGTCATGAGCCAGCCAGAACTCTATGAAGAGGCGCTGGCGACCCAGACCCGCAGGGCGGTTGCCAATTTCCATGAGCTGGTCCTCTCCACACGTAATGAACTCACCGCCTGCCCGGTCGGTTTCCCCCTGACTGACTGGTTCGATGAATTTCTGGAAGAGCAAGGCTTCTACGGCTACATCAAACGGACCCAGAAAACCGCCGAAGCGGCTGACCAACGCATCGCCAATATCCGCTCGCTGCTGGAGGGGCTCGCCAAACAGACCCTCCGCCACTCACCGATGGAGGCGCTGCAGCTCTTCCTGGAAGAGGTGACGCTCGACAACGAATTTGCCGAAGAGAAGAAGGTCGAGGGCGCCCTCACGCTCATCACCATGCACAGTTGCAAGGGGCTCGAGTTCCCCTATGTCCATATCGTCGGATTGGAGGATGGGCTCCTGCCGCATAGCCGCTCCATAGCGGAAGGGACGCTGGAGGAGGAGCGCCGTCTCTTCTACGTGGCGCTGACCCGTGCCAGAGAGGTTCTCTCCCTGAGCCACTGTACCAGCCAGAAACGCTACGGCCAGCTCATACCGTGCCACCCCTCCCGCTTCCTGCTGGAGCTGCCCCAGGAGCTTCTGGAGCGCGCCGACGCCGCCCTCAAAAAGCCGCCCACTCCCGAAATGGCGGAAGAACTCTTTGACAACATTTTTTCCCAGCTCCAGTAAAGTCTGAACCCCCCCGGCAGGCTCCGGCACCAGAAAAAGGTTGAGAAAGCGCTCTCTACCGGTAAGATAGCCTCCCAGAGAGGCGCCGCGCAACGGCGAACCGACGGCAGGCCTCACCGCTTTTTCAGCAACCGCACCGATTGAAGAACTATGGAATGGATTGATACGCACGCGCATTTATACGCGAAGGATTTCGAAGGCAGGATTTCAGAGGTCGTCCGGAAAGCTCGGGAGGCTTCGGTCAGCCGCATCATCACCATCGGGGTCAACGGCCAGACCAACCCCAGATGCATCGGCTATGCAGAGGAGCACGAAGAGATATTCGCCGCCGTGGGCTGGCAACCAACCGACCTGGATGAGCTGGGAGAAGAGATGGAGCTCAGCGCCGAGCAGATAGCCACACTGCGCGGGCAGGCCAGCCACCCCAAAGCGGTCGCCATCGGTGAAATCGGCCTTGACTACTTCCGGCTCCCTCGCACGGAGACCCCGGAAGTCCTCCGCATCAAGGAGCGCCAGAAGCGTGTCTTCGTCCAACAACTGGAGCTGGCCGCCGAGCTCGGCCTCCCCTGCGCCATCCACCAGCGCGGCGATGGCACCTTCGAGGATTGCCTGGAGCTCTTCAAACCGTTTGCCGGCCGCCTCCGTGCCGTCTTTCATTGCTTCGTGAGCGACCTGCAGGCCGCCCAGGCCTTTTTTGAGCTTGGTTGCCTGATAAGCGTGACCGGCATCGTCACTTTCAAAAAAGCTGAAGAGCTGCGCGAGACCATCCGCTCCCTGCCACCGGAAAAAATCATGGTCGAAACCGACGCCCCCTACCTGGCCCCCGAACCGTATTTCCGCAAACTCTGCGAGCCTGCCCATGTCGTCTATACAGGCAGGAGAATCGCGGGAATACTCGGGCTGGAGCCGGAAGAGTTCGCGGAAATCTCCTCACGTACGGCGCGCGAATTTTTCTGGAAAATGAAGTAACCCTCTCCCCGGGACGCCCCGGCCATTACGGCGAGCGCCCCGGAGAAAGTGTAGCAGCCATCCCGCTAGAACGTGGCTCTATAGAACTTCGAGCCGCTTGAAAGCGGAACCTTGTAGGGAGAGCTCACCGGAAGCTTCCCGGACCATTCTTTGCAATCGCCGCTCTCCTGAAGCGAGCCGCTAAAACTCAGAATGAGCTCGCCATCCACCAGTTCATAGCTCAGCTCCGCCTCCCCCGGGACATAGGGGAGTACGGTCAGATTGGCCCGCTGGCTCTCCACCTCTCCGAACTCATTGGAGACGGTGACCCAGTAGCTGCCGGCATCCTCGGCCGAAAGCCCGCTCAGTCTGAGCTCCGGCTCAAGCGCCCCTTCAATCGGCTCCTCATCCCGATACCACTGGTAGCTCTCGGCATCCTCGGCACTCACGCTGAAGAGAGCGCTGCCCCCCTCCATGGCGCTGAGCGAAGCCGGCTGGCGGAGAATCAACGGAACCCCGGACTCGGTCTCAATCCGCAGTACCTGAACATTCTTGAAGCCGGCATAGACCATATCCCCCGGCTTCTGCGCATAGACGCCAAAGCCGAACTGAAGCGGCCCATCGACCGGGAACTCGACCTCGCCACCATAGATACCCTCCACAAAGAAGGCGAGAGTCACGCCATTAGCCACACATTGAACCCGGTGCGAGCCGTAGTTGAGGAGCTCTTCGCTCTGAAGCTCGGGCAGGAGAATCGCTGCGCCTTCGGGGTTGTCACCCGGCTTGCCGATCAGGCGGTGATACCCCCAGCCGTTGTGGATTCCATCTTCCAGATTATCGGAGAGAGCGACCCAGCGCTCCGGAGCCTCTTCGCCCTCGGGCTTCTGCCGGACCCAGAGCGTCGAGCGCGCCCCGGTGCCAAGCGTAGCCATGAAGTCGCGCACGATGGAAAAGGAGAGCCTCTGGCGCGGCCCGAGCTCGAAGCCGGCCCAGATTATCTGCGCACCGCCGCCCCACCCTTCCTCATCGGCCATGAAGTCGAGCGAAGCGGTCTGGTCCATCACGAAGGTCTCCAATACGCCGCCTGGCTTGGGATATTTTTCATATTCGAAGGAGCGGCGGTCGAGCGTCCAGCTTTTGCTCAGGGAGTCGCCCGTGAACATGTCCGAGAAGAGGACCTCCGTGGTCTCCTGCGCCCCAGCCGGCAGGCAAGCTGTCAGAGCCAGGGCAACAGCGAACAGTGAAGCTATTATTTTTTTCTTCATCACTTTGCTTTTCAGTCATTCCTCCGGGCCATTATTTGGATTTATCGGGGTAAGCGGGCGGCGGCGGCAGCGCCACGCGTCCGGTCTTCAGCGCTTCAAGCGCCTCTTCGATACCACGGCTGAGCTGGGCATCCTCTCCCAGGAATTCGAGCGCCGGGTCGTTCTCCACCTCTATATCGGGGTCAACTCCATAGCCCTCCATGATCCACTCCTTGCCGTCGAGCCCATAGCGCGAGAACTCCGGCCGACGCAGGTAACCGCCATCCAGAAGCGGCAGGCTCCCGCGAATACCGACCACGCCGCCCCAGGAGCGCTTGCCAACCAGCGGGCCCAGCTTGTAATGCTTGAAGCGGTAGGAGAAAATATCCCCATCGGAGGCCGAAAGCTCATCGAGCAGGCAGACCTTCGGGCCGACATGCATCCCCGCCGGCTCCCAGGCCGGAGTCGTATTGCGCACAATCCTGACCATGACCGGCTCACGCAAGAGCCGCTCCGTGATCTGCGGCGAAACATTGCCGCCGCCATTGCCGCGCACGTCGATGATCAACGCCTCTTTGGTGACCTGCGGGTAGAAATGCTTCACGAACTCGTTCATACCCGGCACTCCCATATCGGGAATATGGATATAGCCGACCCGGCCGCCGGTGGCTTTACTCACCTTTTGGATATTGCCTTCCACCCAGTTGAAATAGCGCAGAGTTTGCTCATCGGCAATCGGCACCACCACCACTTCGCGGCTCCCTTCGGCATTGGGCTCACTGTTGAGAGAGAGCGTCACCTGCCTGCCGGCGGTGTTATTGAGCGCCTCGTAGATATTTTTGATATCAGAGGAGGGCTTCCCGTTGACCGCGAGAATATACTCGCCTTCCCTGGCATTGACCCCGATCTCAGTCAGGGGTGAGCGCAGCTCCGGAGCCCAGTTCTGGCCACGGTAAATTTTCTCGATACGGAAGGCGCCCGAAGCGGCATCCTTCACGATATCGGCTCCCAGGAGGCCGACCGGTACGCGCGCCGGTTTGGCGTAATCGCCATCGCCCACGTAAGCATGGCCGATATTGAGCTCGCCAATCATCTCGCCAATCACGTAGGTGAGGTCCTGACGGACATTGACCGCATCCAGCAGCCGCGAGTAGCGCTCCCGCATCAGCGGCCAATCGACCCCGTGCAGATTCGGGTCGAACATGAAGTCCCGCATCTGGCGCCAGCACTCGCTGAATATCTGCTTCCACTCTTCTTGCAGGTTGAGGGTCACTTGCAGGCCGCTCAGGTCCAGGCGCTCCTTGATATCGACCTTCCCGGTCGGAATATCGATGATGCCGTAGCTGCTCCCTTCTCGGACGAGCATCTTTTTGCCGCCGGCCGCGATAGTATAGACCGCGATGGAGCCCAAGTCGCTTTCTTTGCGCTCCTTGAAATCGTAGACCAGAAAAGAGCTGCGTCCGTCGCTCGAGCCCCTGCGCTGGTAAAAGAGTTTATCGCCCAGACTGGAGAGATTGTAATAGCTTGAAGCAGGCCCGGGGAGCGCCACGATCCGCTCCTGTATCCCTTCCAGGTCCACCTTGAGCGACGGCTGCTTCTCCGCTTCTGCCGCGCAACACTCATGCCCGTCGCCTTCGGCCTTTGCCTCATCGGTTTCACTTGCCGCGGCTTCCTTCTTTTCCTCGGTCAGGCTGACCTCATCACTCAGCGGCTTGAAGGGTGAATCGGTATCGGCGGCCAGGGTCAGCAGGTAGATACGCTGCATATCAAAATAAGCGTAGTTGAACTCGGTCTGGCTCGAGACCGGCGAAAAATCACGCGCCGAGACGAAGAAGAGATACTTGCCATCCTTGCTGAAGAGCGGCGAGTGGCAGGAGTACCAAAGATCGGTCACGGGGCTCGTGGCGCCGCTTTCCAGCGAGTAGAGGTAGATGCGGGAGACACCTTCCTCTTCCGGATGGGCCCAGCTCAGCCACTTGGAATCGGGCGACCAGTCAAAACCGCCAATCTCCCACTTGGGCGAGTAAGCCACTTCGGTGATCTGGCCGCTATCCAGCTCCACATACCGGAGCTTCTGCGTCCGCTCGGTCCAGGCGATCTTCCGGCTGTCGGGCGACCACTGCGGCGCATACTTGTAGACCGTGCCGCCCTGGGTCAGTTGCCGGGCAGGGCTCTTGCCATCCTGCTCCTGAACCCATATCTCATCCTCGCCGGTGGCATCGGAGATGTAGGCGATCCATTTACCATCGGCCGACCAGCAGACATCGCGCTCATGGATGCCGGAGCTCTGCGTCAGGTTCCGCGCCTCCCCATACTTCGCCGGCACCGTGAAGACATCGCCGCGGGCACCGAAGAGAGCACGCTTGCCATCGGGGGAAATATCGAAGCTGTCGATCATCCCGCTCACGTCGCGCAGACGGCTCCGGCGCTGGGCCAGGTCCTCCGCAATCCGAATGGTTATCTTCTCCGCGACCGGGTTTTCGACATCCAGATTCATCTTGTAGATAAAGCCGCCGTTCTCGAAAGCGATCGTCCTCTCGCACAGAGAGGGATACTTCACATCGTACTCGACGAAGTCGGTATGTTTGCGGGTCTCTTTGGTGCCGGTATCGTAGCTGTAGAGGTTCATCCGCTTGATTTCATCGCGGTCGGATACGAAATAGATTTTATCCCCATACCACATCGGGAAGATATCCTGCGCGGGGTTTTGGGTGATGTTTTCGCTTTGGCCGCTCTCAAAATCGTAAACCCAGATATCATCGGCCTGACCGCCACGGTAACGCTTCCAAGTGCGGAACTCGCGGAATACCCGGTTATAGGCCAGCTTTTTGCCGTCCGGAGAGACCGAACACCAGGCACCGCGCGACAAAGGCAGTTGCGTCGTCATGCCGCCATCGGCCGGCGCCACCAGGAGCCGCCCCTTCCAGGCATTGAACTCAAGCCCGCGTGAGCGGAATATCACCCCGTCACTCCCCTTCCAGCCCATCACGATGTTGTTGGGGCCCATCCGGTCGGAGACGTCGTCACGGCCCAGCGTCGGAGTCCAACTGATCCGGAGCGGTTCTCCCCCCTCTGCCGGCATCAGGTAGACTTCGCTGTTGCCGTCATATTGTCCGGTAAAGGCGATCGTTTTGCCATCGGGTGAAAACTTGGGGAAAATCTCGTAACCCACGTCGGAGGTCAGCCGACGCGCAATCCCCCCCTCGGTGCCGACCGTGTAAAGATCGCCCGAGTAGGAAAAGACCAGTTGCTCGCCGTGAATGGCGGGGAACCTCAAAAGTCGCGCCTCTTCACTCTCCTGTGCATTTGCCCCGGGAGCGCTCCAGGCCGCCAGCAGTGAGACTGCAGCCAGAGTCATTAAAAATCTCATCCGTTCAATCATGGAAAAGAGTCTATCCCCGAAGGGGCTTCCCAGACAACTCAAAAGATTGGAAAAAGCGCCCGGGCCCGCTTTTCTTGCAATATTATTGACATATGCCAAAATCAACCTATCCTTTTACTTGGTGTGTGTACTCTTTTCACTTCCGTAGAGAAGAGAGCCCCGCACCACGCGTTTTGGTCTTGGTTTTCTATGTCCCGACCCAAAAAAAGCAGAAGAGTGTGCAGATTGCCCGGTACGAACCGATTCGGCCCCGTGGCAAAGCGCAACGGCTGCATGGAGAGGGATGCGACCGTCGTGATGACGATTGAGGAATACGAAACACTTCGCCTGATTGATCTGGAGAAAATGACGCAACAGGAGTGCAGCGAACAGATGCAGGTCGCCCGCACGACTGTCCAGAGCATTTATGTAAAGGCTCGCGAAAAGCTCTCCGCCTCCCTGGTCTATGGAAAGTATCTGCAGATAGAGGGTGGCCATTTTTCTCTCTGCGAAGGGGATTACCTGCCTCAATGCAAGGCTCACTGTTGTCCTTACCTGCAAATGGATGACTCGAGCCCTTCCATAACTAAACCTGAACAAAAAAATAACTCAATGAAAATAGCAATTCCCGTTCTTGAAGATAAAACCACCGTCTGCCCCTCTTTCGGGCGCGCGCCGTTCTTCGCGCTGGTGGATGTCCAAGCCGATACAACCGAGCTGCTCGATAACCCGGCGGCCTCCAGCCCGGGCGGGGCAGGCATCAAAGCCGCCCAGCTACTGGTAGATAACGCGGTTAAATCGGTTCTGGTGCCTCGCTGCGGAGAAAACGCCGCACAGGTCTTCTACAAGGCCCAAGTCACCCTCTATAAAACCCAGGGAGAGAGCCTGAGCGAAAACATCGCCGCTTACAAGGCCGGCAAACTCGAAACCTTGAGTGATATCCACCCTGGTTTCCACCACCGTCCCTAAGAGTCATACAATGAGAATTGCAGTTTTAAGCGGCAAAGGCGGCACCGGCAAAACGCTCGTCTCCGTGAACCTGGCCGCAGCCGCCCCCCAGGCGCTCTACGTCGATTGCGACGTGGAGGAGCCCAACGGGCATCTCTTCTTCCGTCCTGAAAAGCTGGAGTCAACTCCGGTCAATGTTCTGATTCCTCAGTTCGATTGGAATCTCTGCAACGGCTGCCGCAAATGTATTGATTTTTGCAAATTCAATGCGCTGGCCTATATCAATGACCTCCCTTTCCTCTTCCCCGAGATTTGCCACTCCTGCGGCGGCTGCGCACGCGTCTGCCCGCAAAAGGCGATCCAGGATGTCCCCAAAGGCATCGGCTCGATTAAGCGGGGCACCTCCGAAGGGGTCACCATGTTGAGCGGCATCATGAAGCCGGGAGTCGTCACCGGCGTACCGATTATCCAGCGGCTTTTGGAGATGATTGAAGGTGAAGAAGGGCTGATCGTTCTGGATTCGCCCCCGGGCACCGCCTGCACCGCGATGGAGACCATCCGCGGTTCCGATTATTGCCTCCTGGTGGCGGAGCCGACCCTCTTTGGGATGTATAATCTGGAGAGCGTCTGCAACCTGGCCAAGCTCTTTAATAAACCCTTCGGGATCGTTCTCAACAAATGCACGGAGGAAGAAAACCCCTCCGAAACCTTCTGTCGCCAAAATGGATACCCCATTCTGGCAAGCATCCCCTTTGACCATGAACTGGGCCTGCTGAACTCAAACGGCGGAATCGCCGTCCGGCAACTGCCCACTTACCAAAAGCTCTTCCAGGAACTTCTGGATACCATTACCGAAAAAGCCAAAAGGCTCTGCGCATGAAACAACTTCTCATCTTGAGCGGCAAAGGTGGCACGGGCAAAACCACCATTTCGAGCGCTTTCATTCATCTGGCCCAGGCTCAGGCCTATGCCGATTGCGATGTCGATGCACCCAACCTGCATCTGATCAACCGCAAAACCGGCCAGCCTGAAACTTCCGATTTCGACGGCCTCGACAAGGCCCAAATCAACCAGGAAAAGTGCGACCAGTGCGGCGATTGCATGGAGGCCTGCCGCTTCGGTGCCATCTCCTTTGAAAACAACCGCTATGAGGTCGATTACCTCGCCTGCGAGGGATGCAGCGTCTGCATCGAAATCTGTCCCCAGAAGGCAATCGATCCGGTCCGCTCCATCACCGGCGAACTGATGCTCTACCGCGGTCAGGACTCTATCTTCTCCACCGCCCAGCTCAAGACCGGCAGCGGCAACTCGGGCAAACTGGTGGCCGAAGTCAAAAAAAGAATGAAAGAGGCCGCCCCGGAAGCCACCCCGCTGGCCATCATTGATGGCTCGCCGGGAATCGGCTGCCCGGTCATCGCCTCGCTGAGCGGCATCGATACGGTCCTCATCGTCGCCGAGCCCTCCCTTTCAGGGATAAGCGACCTGGAGCGCATCGTCAAAACGGCACGCAACTTCCGAGTCGATTGCGCCGTCTGTATCAATAAACATGACCTGAACCCCGAGCGCACACAGGATATAAAAGCCTTCTGTGAGCGCGAAGAGATACCGTGCGTCGGCAAGATACCCTTTGACCTTGAGGTCAACCGCGCCGTCAACCAGGGCCTCTGCATCAGCCAGGTCCCCTGCCCTGCCCAGAAGGCGATCGAAACCGTCTACCAAAACGTGACCCAACTGATGGAGCTGACCTCGTAAAATGAAAATCAGCGTCCTCATGGAAAACACGGCGCTGAGCCCCGAGTTTGCCTGTGAACATGGTTTGAGCCTCTACATCGAGACCCAGGCCGGCAAAATCCTTTTTGACACGGGCAAAAGCGGGCTCTTCCTCAAAAACGCGCACCTCATGGGGATTAACCTGGCCCAGGTCGATTTCGCGATTCTCTCCCACGGACACTTCGACCATGGCGGCGGGCTCATGAGCTTTATGCAGGTCAACCAGAAGGCTCCCATCTATATGCACGAGAAAGCCTTTGGCGAACACTTCTCCAAACGGGAACGAAACGATAATGGACTCTTCCCCATCGGCATCGACCCGCTCATCAAAAACAGCCCGCGTCTTCAGATGCTCAAAGGGGATTTCTCGGTCGGCAAGGGGCTGCTTCTCTTTTCAGCGGTCCCGGGCCAGAAATTACAGTCCCAATCCAATAAAAACCTGCTCCGCCGTGAAGGTGAGCAGTTGGTCCCTGACCCCTTCTTCCACGAGCAGAACCTGATCATCAGCGAAGGGGGCAAAAATATCCTGATTTCAGGCTGTGCCCATCGCGGCATCGTCAATATCCTGGAGCAGGCGGTCCACCTGGCCGGCTCGCCAATGGATGCGGTCATTGGCGGCTTCCATCTCTCCAGCCCATCGCGCGGGACGACTGAGTCCGATGAGACCATCGAAGCGATCGCCCGTGCCTTGCTCGATTGGCCCACCCGATACTACACCTGTCACTGTACGGGGCTGGAACCTTATGCAAAATTGAAAAAACTGATGGGCGACCAGATCGAGTACGTTCAGGCCGGAAAAGAATTGATCTTCGGCTGAGCACAAAATATAAAGACTTTCAGACTATAAAAATATGACAAATAATACATCATCATGTGACTCTCAATGCGGCAGTTGCAGCCAAAGCCAAAGCTGCTCGGAGGCTCCTGTCGACTTCTCCGAAAAACCGCACGACTTGAGCCAAATCAAAAAAGTTATCGGCGTCGTCAGTGGCAAGGGGGGCGTCGGTAAATCTCTCGTCACCTCGCTCCTGGCGGTGGCCATGCGCAAGCTGGGCTACAAAACCGCCATTCTGGATGCCGACGTCACCGGCCCCTCCATCCCCAAAGCCTTCGGCATCACTGAAAAACTCAGCGTTGCCGAGTCGGGCGTCTTCCCCTCCAAGAGCAAATCGGGCATCAGCGTCGTCTCGATCAACCTGCTCCTCCACAACGATACGGACCCCGTCGTCTGGCGCGGCCCCATCCTTGCCAACACGGTCAAGCAGTTCTGGAAAGATGTCATCTGGGGCGACCTCGATTTTCTCTTTGTCGATATGCCCCCGGGAACCGGCGACGTGCCGTTGACCGTCTTCCAGTCGCTCCCGCTCAACGGAATCGTGGTGGTGACCTCCCCGCAGGAGCTGGTCTCCATGATCGTCGGTAAAGCCGTCAACATGGCCAACATGATGAGAATCCCCATTCTCGGACTGGTGGAGAACATGTCCTACTTTGAATGCCCCGATAACGGCAAAAAATACCATCTCTTCGGGGAAAGCCGTGTGGAAGAGACCGCCAAGAGGCACAAAATCCCGCTGCTGGGCCGGTTGCCCATCGACCCACGCTTCTCGAAAGCCTGCGACCATGGCAGCATTGAAGCGGTGGAAACCGATGCCCTCAAAGCCGCTACGGGTCTTCTGGAATCTTTGCTCGATACTCCCGCCAAGTCCCAAGAAGAATCGCAGAGCCCCTGCGCTACCCTCTGCGGACTGGGCGCCAATCCGCAAAAAGAACCATCCCTGCTGATCGCGCTCCCCTGCAAAGGGACGCAGATTGAGGAGCACTTTGGCCACTGCGAAAACTTTAGAATCTTCACGGTCGAAAACGGAACCATTACGAAAGAGGAATCGATCCCCAACCCGGGCCATAAACCGGGCTTTTTGCCGAACTTCCTGGCCGACCGCGGCGTCAAGATCATGATCGCCAGCGGGATGGGTGGCGGAGCGATTGATATTTTCGAAGAACGCAAGGTGAAGGTCGTCCTGGGTGCCACCGGTGAAGCCAGAGCCGCCGTGGAGGCTTACCTCCAGGGGCAACTGGAATCAACCGGCTCGGCTTGCGAGCATCACGACCACGACCATGACCATGCTCACGATAATGGTCATACTCCCGCAAAGTAAAGGGTAAATAGAGAACAGAGAGCCCCAGCGGCTCCGTAAAAACAGAAAACGGTCGGTATCCATTGCCGGCCGTGTTTTTTTTGCAGGGAGGCTTGACAATTTTTTCTATTTGCAAAAGAATTGCAATTAGCGATGAGCATAATTGCTTCAGGTCGCCTTTGGAATCGCGCGGGGATTACGGGAATCTCCGTTCTCCTCCTTTTGTCCCTGATGCTTGCGCTCCTGGCTGCGGTCCATCCCTCGACCCATGAGTGGATTCATCACGCCGCTTCCGATTCAGGGAATCATCCGGCTTGCTCTCATAAAGCCGAGGCTCACAACCCGCCTCATTCCAATTCGGATTCCTCAGACCCTTTACCGGCCAAGGCGGAGTGCTTCGTCCTCTGGATAGCCCAGGGCCTGCTCAATATAACACCCACCTTTACCGCGCTTCCTCAGCCCATCGGGTTTATCTCTCTATGTGCAGAACCCGTTTATCAGCTCCCCGCGGAAGCTCCCGAGGGATTGCCCTTCGGACGGGCTCCCCCTTCTTTCAATCTATAACTGAACCCAGCTAAGGCCCTCTACCGGACCTTAAAGCGGAGACTTTTCACGGAGTCTCCGTCATGAACGTTCTTTATAAGATTGAAAAATGAAACAGAAATATTTTGACTCCTTTAAATGCAGAGAACCCCTCTGCCGCTCTGCCTTTACGCTGATTGAGCTCCTGGTTGTCATTGCCATTATCGCCATTCTGGCGGGCATGATCATGCCGGCGCTCTCCAAAGCCAAAATCAGAGCCCAACAGATCAGCTGCGCCAACAATATGCGCCAGATCGGCCTGGCAATCAGCCTCTACGCTGAAGATAACCGGGGCTACGGTCCGACGACAACCCACGGGGCAACCACCAATGTCTCCTGGATACATCAGCTTTCAAGCTATGCCGGCAAAGTGGATCGAATCCGAATCTGTCCGGCCGACCCTCGGAAAAGGGAGCGCCAGACAAACAACGCATCCAGCTACACCCAGAACGAGTATACCTCCGTAGACCTGGTGGACCCCTTCGGAGGAACGCTGGAAAGCTTTCGCAAGCTCGACTCGCTCAAATTCCCCACGAAAACGATCACCACTTTTGAAATTTCTCACAAAGTCGGAATCAGCACTTTTAATGACCACACCCATTCCCGAGAGTGGCTCTCGGGGTGGAACAGTGTCACGGAGGATATCGAGCCCGATCGCCACGGTGATTCTGCCAACTACCTCTTTGCGGATACCCACGTGGAGAGCTTGAAAGCTCAAAAAATGAAATCCCGAATTGAAGCCGGAGATAATTTCGCACGGCCTCCGGGATATCCCTGATTCTCGTAATAAAACTATTTAAAATTAAAAATCGAACTCATGAAAAAAATGATCTTTTCTCTTCTGCTCTCCTTACCCGTTATGGCAGCTTCGGGAGCAGATACTCCCCTCATGATCACCCAGGGCCATGTGGACCTCCTCGGCTTGGAGTGGAGCCCCGAACAGGAAGAACCTCTAATCCTGATCGTGGAAACCGAAACACCGGAGGGTAAAATCAGCTCTCCTCCAGAAGAGTGTGTCGTCGTTTGCCCGGAAAGCATGAAAATGAGCCTCCCTGAAGGGACTCCCCTGGGCAATGGCGGAGACTGGCTCTGGATACTCCCGCAAAGCCATTATGAAGGAGTCCCCTTTGCCGGCGTTTGCGCTGAAAATATCCCGGCCGATCTCTTCCGTGATTCAATCCGGATTGAACTCACCGGTCTTGAGGGACCGGGAAATTTCCTCCTCTGGCAAAGCACGAGCGGCATCGACCTGCGGATGGATAGCCGCGACGGTCTCGGCACAGAGGATTATCTTGAAATTCAGCCCGGCGCTCATGCCCATTATAACTGGGGTTTCACTTCGCCCGGCGTGTATCGGCTCTCCTTCCAGGCGCATGCGACAAAGGTGGGCGAATCCGAGCCAATCCATTCTCCCGAAGCCGTCTATACGTTTCACGTTCTGCCCTTGCCCGAGCTGAGCCCCTTTGAAACCTGGCAGGCGGTCTATTGGACCGCCGGCGACGCAGAGGCGGCCCCCGATGCCGATCCCGACCAGGATGGTTTGCCCAACCTGGTCGAATACGCGCTGGGAACTCATCCCCTGGAAAAAGATTCCGCTAATCCTCTTTCCATCGGGTTTATCCACAAAGAGGGAGTGCGATTCTGTCAGCTTTCTTTCAATCAATCGGCGGCGGCCGCCGATTGCATCTGCGAGGTGATTGCCCGGGATTCTCTCAAGGGGAACAGTCCTGAAGAAATCTTGAAGCCCGTCTCCGTAGAAACAAACCAGAAAGGGATAATTTACACTTTTGAGAACCCGGCTCCCCTCTCCTCGAAAGGGAAATTCTACCAATTGAAGGTCAGCCTATTGAGGTAGACCAGGCAGCTCCACCACCCGGTAAAGGCGCAAGGGGGCCGGTATGCCGCCGGGCACAATCGTCAGCATCGGGTGCGTGGGCGTCTTGGGAGCCCCCTTATCGATCCAGAAGGCCTGAACCCCGCTCGCCTGCAGGTGCGGCATCGCCGGTTGCCAGGTTTTGCCGTCGTCAGAGAACTGGATTTCATAGACCTCCCCGGGGCGCGTATCAAAGGAAAGCATCACCCCAATGCTGGCCCAGCCCCCCACCTCATAGGGGCTCAGCGGCAGGCTCCAGGCCTCGGGCACATCCACATCGATTGAGCTGGGCAAATCGACGCTGTAATAACCAACCCCCAGCGGCTGGACCTCCAGCGTGGTCCGAACCGGTTTGGAGCCGGGCGCCGCCACATTGCGCTCCTCTTTTGTCGTCGGCCGGAAGAAGAAACCGGGCTCCCCTTTCATCCCTTCCGCAGGGTCATCAGCGCGGTACTCCACCACGAATTTGACCATCCCGCCATCGGCCGGCACGCTGTGATTGTGGATCAACTCATAGGTTCCCCCGCCGGCATGAAGCGCATTGTAGACGCTGGCCCCTTCCACATCGCTCACCAGAAGCAGCACCGCGCCCCAATCGCTTGAGCTGTTGTTCACCACCAGCACCACCTGCTCCCAGAGGGCGCTCTGATGGTTGAAGACGATCGGCCCGCTCCTGCCATAACTCTCTTTATAGACGACCGGGCTCAACTCCTCAAGCTCCTGAGGGGCAATTTCATAGGTCGGTTTTTGGGGAGCGGAGAGATCAGAAAGAGCCATTGCCAGAGGAGCCAGAACCACCAAAAGGAGGAGCGCCGCTCCCCTCTTCAAGCTCCGGCCGCAAGGATGAAGCCACGACCCCATCCGCTCTACCTGCCCTGTCTCTCTTTGCATCCCTTTTACTCCTTCACTGCGATTATGCGGCATGTATCAGCCGCTCACTCCGTCGCATCCGATAAAACTCTATGGAACATTTAAAGCCAAAACCGCCAAAAGTCAAGCCTCCCCTCCAAAAGAAGAGTCACCGTGCCAGCATGAAACCGACACGGTGACTTTCGTTATTGGCAGCTACTTCACAGTGGAAGCGCTGCCCGTTTCAGTGCCTTAGGGCATCTCAACCACGCGGTAGAAGCGCGCCGGAGCGCCGCCCACCAACGGGTGAACCGGTGTCTTGGGAGCTCCCTTATCGGTCCAGAGCAGAGTCTTGCTGGTCGCTTTGACTCTCGGCACCACAGGAGTCCAGGTCACGTTGTCACTGGAGAACTGAACCTCGTAGGTCTTGCCCACCGTGACATCGTCAACGGTCAGAAGGATTCCGACGTTGACCCAGGCTGCCCAACCGTACTTCTCGAGATATCTGAGACCAGTCGGCGTTGCCGGAGCAGTGTCGAAGGTCCAATCTTCAGAGCTATAGGTCGGCACATCGACGACCGTGATCTTAGAGCTGATCGGCGTGGTGCTGCCGCTGGCGGCAATGCGCACCTCGCTGCGGTCATTGATACCCGCAAAGAGCGGAGTGAAGCTGTACTCAGGATAGTACCAGAGCGAGTTACCCGCAGGAATCTGATATTCCACCACGAAGGCGACCACTTCACCGGGCACCACAGGATAATTGTGGAGCAGGCAGTAGCCATCCCTGGTTCCACTGGAGGCGTTCACCACGGTGCCGCCGCTGACCTCAGCCACATTGAGCTCCAGGCCAACCCAGGTATTGGTAGAATCATTCTTCACGAGAACCAGTTGCTCAAAGAGACCGGTCTTCTCGTAGTTCCTCGGCAGAGGTCCTTCTTCCAGGCTCCAGCGATCATTGAAGACCGCGAAGGCGCCGTCGTGACGGATAATGTTGTAGTTCTCCGACTGTGCACCGTAAGGAGTCAGGTTGTAGATACCTGGCACCGACAAGTCCACGAAGAGATCAGTCAGTCTGGCTCTGGGCCGGCTAATCAGGTTGCCCTCGGTTTCGTTGTTCACGAAGAAGCCTTCTCTCTTACCGGTCACCGCATTGGTGATGCCGTAGTAGTACTTGAAGGTCGGGGTCACACCGATCGGCGCGACTGGCGGATCAGCATAGGCCGTAATGTGGAGGTCCACAGGCAGTACGCGGAGGAAGTCCCCAAGGACGGCGGTCATCGGATCCAGACTGTTATTCTTGTTCTCAGTCAGTATCTGGCTGCTCACCGTGTTGGTGATGCTCACGTTCTGGCTCTTGAGTGAACCGGTGTAGACGACGACGTTATAGTCACCCACCTTGGCGGTGTAATCTTTGGCATCGGTCTTGAACTCCGGATTGCCGCTGAAGGCATCGGCGAAGGTCGAGAACGGCACCCATGCGCCACCATAGTAGAACACCAGGTCGTTGCGATTCCAGGTCACGTTGGTCGAGGTCAGGTCGCTGACTGCATCGGCATTGCGTTCGCCATAGTAGCGCTCGCTGCCGGGCAGTGCCACCGCCACACCAATAGGCGTCACTGTCAGCGTGGCATTGACGTAGGTGTAGGTGTAGTTGTTGTCCAGCGTACCTTGCTTGACCGTGATCGGGTAGCCACCTGCATTACTGCTCTTGACAGCTGTCGTGCTGAGATCGGCTGCACCGCTCACGCTCACCACCGTGCCGCTGCTGTCGGTTACGACGTAGGTCAATGCGGGGTTATCGGTGTTGTAAGGACGGCTCTTGTCATCGGCAACCACTCTCAGTGCGCTGCGGGTAATCGTCAGAGTACCATCCCTGTAGGTGTAGGTGTAGTTGTTATCCAGCGTGCCCTGAGTCGGGGTAATCGGGTAATCACCCACGGGGCTCGAAATGATGGCCGTCGTGCTCAGGCTGGCCGTACCGCTTACGCTCACCACGTTACCCGAGCTATCCTTCACCACGTAGGTGAGGGCCGGGTTAGGCGTATTGTAAGGACGTGTCTGGTTGTCGGCGATGACCGTCAGTGCCGGACGCGTAATGGTCAGAGTACCATTGACGTATGTATAGCTGTAGTTGTTATCCAGCGTACCCTGAGTCGGGGTAATCGGGTAATCACCCACAGGGCTGCTCTTCACCGCGGAGGTGCTGAGAGAAGCCGTACCGCTCACGTTCACCACGTTGCCCGAGCTGTCCTTCACCACGTAGGTGAGGGTCGGGTTTTCAGTGTTGTAGGGGCGGCTCTTATTGTCGGCAGTCACCACCAGGGCGGACTTGGTCACAGTCAATGTGCCCGGGATAAACGTATAAGTGTAGTTCTTATCGAGCGAACCCTGGGTCACCGTAATCGGGTAGCTGCCCACGGGGCTGCTCTTCACCGCTGTCGTGCTGAGGGCGGCCGTGCCCGGTACCGTTACCACCGTGCCGCTGCTGTCGGTTACGACGTAGGTCAATGCGGGGTTATCGGTGTTGTAGGTGCGGCTCTTATCATCAGCGGTCACGGTCAGTGCCGGCTGAGTCACCGTCAGCTTGCCATTCACGAAGGTGTAGCTGTAGTTGCTATCGAGCGTACCCTGAGTCGGGGTAATCGGGTAATCACCCACGGGACTCGTCTTCACAGCCGTCGTGCTGAGGGCGGCCGTACCACTCACGCTCACCACTGCGCCGCTGCCGTCGGTTACGACGTAGGTCAATGCAGGGTTATCGGTATTGTAGAGGCGGCTCTTATCATCCGCAGTCACCACCAGTGCCGGACGGGTCACCGTCAGCGTACCATCAATGAAGGTATAGGTGTAGTTGCTATCGAGCGTACCCTGGGTCGGGGTAATCGGGTAATCACCCACGGGGCTCGAAATGATGGCCGTCGTGCTGAGGGCTGCCGTACCGCTCACGCTCACCACTGCGCCGGAGCTGTCCTTCACCACGTAGGTGAGGGCCGGGTTGGCCGTATTGTAGAGGCGGCTCTTGTTGTCAGCCGTCACGATGAGGGTTGCAGGAGTCACCGTCAAGGTACCCGGCACGAACGTATAGCTGTAGTTGCTGTCGAGAGTGCCCTGGGCCACGGAGATCGGATAGCTGCCCACGGGGCTGCTCTTCACGGCCGTCGTGCTGAGGGCTGCCGTACCGCTCACGCTCACCACTGCGCCACCGCTGTCTGTCACGACGTAGGTCAATGCAGGATTCTCGGTGTTGTAGGGGCGGCTCTTGTTGTCAGCCGTCACGATGAGGGCTGCAGGGGTCACCGTCAAGGTACCCGGCACGAACGTATAGCTGTAGTTGCTGTCGAGAGTGCCCTGGGTCACGGAGATCGGGTAGCTGCCCACGGGGCTGCTCTTCACGGCTGTCGTGCTGAGAGCGGCTGTGCCCGGGATGCTCACCACAGTGCCACTGCTATCAGTAATCACGTAGGTCAGGGCCGGATTCTCGGTATTATAGAGGCGGCTCTTATCTTCTGCCCTCACGATGAGGGTTGCAGGGGTCACCGTCAAGGTACCCGGCACGAATGTATAGCTGTAGTTATCATCCAGTGTACCCTGGGTCACCGAGATCGGATAGCTGCCCACGGGGCTGCTCTTCACGGCTGTCGTGCTGAGGGCGGCCGTACCGCTCACTCCGCTCACCACCGCGCCGCTGCCATCGGTTATGACATAGGTCAGGGCCGGATTATCGGTGTTGTAAGAGCGGCTCTTATCATCCGCAGTCACCACCAATGCCGGACGGGTCACTGTCAAGGTGCCCGGTATAAATGTATAGGTGTAGTTGGCTTCCAGCGTGCCCTGGCTCACCGTAATCGGGTAGTCGCCCACGGGGCTGGTCTTCACCGCCGTCGTGCTGAGGGCGGCTGCACCGCTCACGCTCACCACCGTGCCGCTGCCGTCTGTCACGACGTAGGTCAATGC
>FZPS01000009.1_pt30 | contig 22615 bp, 24 predicted proteins | sample 1817821 | NCBI WGS metagenome assembly FZPS01 (sample SAMEA104158645, study PRJEB21678) | metagenome | place: Germany | collected 2015-04-21 | reverse complement strand
AGTATACCACATAGAATACAGCACGTCAAGCAAATTTACGTGCAGTTACACAGATCACTGCAAAGAGAGCAGCCATCGCAGATATACACTCTGCTGCCAAAGATATTCACAATAGTCTTTTCTACCCGATCTCCACGGCAGACGTGGAGAATGATCTTAGCTGGAGCAATCGTAATCAAAGCACTGATTAAAAAATCTTCAAAATCAAGTTCGCTCGAACTAACCTCGAGGATTACATCTTCCAAATGATCAGTTTCGATCACATTGCCGTTGTGATCCAATATCTGAAAACCGTTGGGCTGATCCACGATTACATTAATCAGCTCAGTCTTCGGCTCCTGCAGTTCAACGAAATAGTGGAGCAGCTTTACGAATTCCTGGTACTCCTGCTCCTCTAAAAACTCGTCGACTGCTTTGTCCACCAGTTCCTGCAGAAACAGCCAAAACTCTTTGACCCGAAACCGAATAAAACCTTCCAAATTGATTTGATTGTTGCTGATCAAATAATCTGCTAAAGCGGAATAAACCTGTTGGTAAAGCTGTCCTGAGTTGATTCCCATTTTTTTGTAGGCATTCTGCAGAATCGTCCGCTGCTCATCCTCCTCAAAATAAGCATAGTTCAGCCGCAGCAGACGCTTGAGCCACAGCCGTGACAGCTGTCCAAAAATAATCGCTGCCAGCGTATTCGTGATTTTCAGATCTGAACGAAACTCCGGGCCTCTCGGCAAATCTATGAAAGTATAACGTCCTTCGCTGCGCCAGGACGCCGACATAAATTCAGCATCGATTGTAGATCTAACTGATTCCATCAATGAGTTCGAAGCACTAATTGTCAGAACTGACACCGCTTCCTCACCTCTTCCTGTTCTAGTATATGGCTTGCCATAGTTCGATATTCTCTGCTGTTATTTATCTGAAAAAAACTTAAGCAGATGATCGATAGACTGCAGATCCGACAAAACCGGTTCGAAAAGATCACCCTGCTGCTCGATCCGAAGCGGAACCGTCTCCACCGTGAAATTTTCCGGTTTAATCTCATCTAGTTCTTCCCAACGTACTGGGGTCGAGACCGGCGCCTGCGGCAGCGGTCTGGGGCTGTAGACTCCGACAATTGTTTTACCTGCCAGATTCTGGAGATGATCGATATATACACCATGGCGATTTTTAATCAGCCGCTCATTGGTAACAGTTTCCGGATAAAATTGAACTAAAATCTTACCAATAAATTCAACCAGCCGGCTGGTCTGCTTAAAAGTATATCTAGGTTTAAGAGGAATATAGATATGAATGCCCGTCGCCCCAGATGTCTTGGGATACCCTCGCAGTCCCAGTTCATCCAGGACTAGCTTAACTTTCTTAGCTGTATCCCTCGCTTCAGTAAACCCCGCAGGAGCTGTCGGGTCTAGATCAATAACAGCAAAACTGGGCGCCGGATAAAAATCTAGATGATAGAGGGCAGGATGAATCTCCAGCATGCCTTGATTTCCCAACCAGACCAGAGTAGCTAAATCGTTACAGATAATATATTCGGTAGTTTTATTATCGGTGACTAGAGGAACCCGCGTTATCCACTCAGGAGCGTAATCAGGACAGTTCTTCTGATAAAAACCATCACCTTCAATGCCGTTAGGATAACGTGTTATCGTCAGGGGACGACCGCTCCAGTGCTTAAGTGCAGTTGGCGCCACCGCAAGATAATACTTGATTAAATCTGCCTTGGTAATGACAGGAGCTGGCCATAGTATTTTATCAAGATTAGTCAGAGCAACCTGCCTGTCAGAAATGCTTACATCTTGGAGGGTTCTCATGGCACAGCACACTCCTCAACCGCTTTATCAACCCTCAAGCCGAGGAAGCTGGGCTGCCGCAGTCTGCCATCTGCTGTGTACTCTAAATAACCAACCCTAGCGATCAAGACAGGCTTTACCCATAATGCACCAGGAACTTGTGGGTCTTGAGCTAACCCACTTTGCTCAGCCGAAATCCGGGCTAAGCCCGCTCTCAGAATCTTCTTGTCCTGATCAGAAAAGCCGGTTCCAACATTACCTACATAGACCAACTGTTCCTGGTCATATTGGGCCAACAATAATGATTTAAACCCGGTATGATCTGGAATATAACCAATAATCACAGCATCAGTCTCCAGACGCACTTTAATTTTCCGCCACGCTCTGCTTCTTTTTCCCGGCAGATAAACACTGTATTTATCCTTGGCAACCATTCCCTCCAAGTTTTGCTCCTTAACAGCAGCGAAGAATCTAACCCCGTGCTGTTCTACCCCCCGTGACATCAGCACAGTACTGAATGAACGCCCCTCGATCAAAGCGCTGAGATGCTCGCGCCTGCGGACAAGTGGCTCTTGGATCAGATCCTCACCATTTAGGTGAAGGATATCAAAGACAACATAGGTACCGATATCTCCCGGTTTTTTTCGCTGCAGCTGCGAAAAGTTTGGTTTATGATCATCACCCAGCATGATCAGTTCTCCATCTAATATGCAGGACGAGCCAACTTTTTTAAGGTCCTGCGCTATTTCAGGAAAATAAGGTGTCAGATCCCGGTGGCTGCGGCTGTACAGTGTTATCTCTGTCCCGCAGTAGGCAAGGCAGCGGTATCCATCCCACTTGATCTCAAACAAATAATCTGAAGAATCAAAAGCGCTGGGGTAATCTACAGCTAACATAGGCTTGATTAACTCAGCCGAAAACATGCTCTTTTTCTTCCTTCGCTTGGTTTTCAGCCACCCTAAGTGATGCCTCCAGCGCAGCCATGAGGTCGAAGATTTCCTCCTTGGCTTGGGGCTCTGCTGCGATTATGCCTTCATCTCCCGCAATTTTTGCATCAATCAAATCAACGAGGGCCTTGCGGTATTCATTCTCATATTTGGCAGGTTCAAAAGATACTGACTGGCTTTCAATCAGACTGACAGCCATGTCCAGCTCCCGCTCGCTGGGCTCAACTACTTCACGGATAATAAGCTCCTCAGAAGACCTGATCTCTGCTGGGTAAAACATCGTTTCTAAGGCCATGACATCCTGATAAAGGCGTATTGCCGCCAGCACCTGTTTGGTGCGAATCACCACTCTTGCCAGAGCAATCTTGCCTGTCTGCATCATTGCCTGCCGCAGCAGTTGATACGCTTTGATTCCAGGTTTTACTGCTTCCAAAAAGTACGTCTTATCAAAATAAATCGGATCAATTTCTGCTAAATCTACGAAGTTAAGGATATCAATCGTCTTAGTAGCTTCAATGGCCACTCCGGCAAAATCAGCTTCCGTCAGCACCACATACTGCCCTTTGGCAAATTCAAAACCCCGCACAATCTCATCCTGACCCACTTCCACCTGACAGGTTGGGCACATTTTCTGGTAGCGAATCGGTGTGTGGCATTTGCTGTGCAGGTAATTAAACTTCAAGTCTTGGCGCTCTGTGGCAGCGTACATTTTTACGGGAATATTTACCAAACCAAAACTAATAGCGCCGCTCCAAAGGCTGCGCATAGCAGATCCCTCCCTTGTGAGCTTAGTCTCTGCCCACGCAGGACGCTTTAACCGTAGGGATCCGTACCTATTTTGGCAAATAAAAAAAGGATAGCTGTTTCTATCCTTAATTTGAACAATATGGAGGCGGCACCCAGATTCGAACTGGGGAATGGAGCTTTTGCAGAGCTCTGCCTTACCACTTGGCTATGCCGCCATACTTAAATCGCATCAGCATTTATTATTTTACCACTCATCCAAAACCATGTCAAGAGCCTACCAGGAAAATATCTGTAAAAAAACCAGCTGCTGGATTTAACAACCTTTAGTGGAGGTTCTGCCCCATCCGGGACAGAACCTCTCTTATATTTTACTGGTTAAATAAGTCGTCGAGAAAAGCTTGAGCTTCAGGGGCAACCTCATCCAGTGCGGCAGCTGCACCCTTCTCCCCTCTAACCACTTCGCCGATTGGTCCCTCTAAGACATCCCAAAAACCACTGTATTGGAAAGCATCGCCTTCCCCGTCCCAGGCTTCAATGGCTGCCATGTATACTTCTAGATGATCTCTCGAGGCCATGTAGTTGTTGATGTAGAAATCCAGATACTCTTCAGTATCTTCTTCTCTAAACAAGAAATCGACTAAAGCGATTAACCCCTCCGGATCGGCGGAATTTATCGGCAGGAAATTGCTGGAAAAGTCAAATGCCGGATAGAAGTAGCGATCTGCATCTGGTCCGATTGGATGCGGAACGATGCCAAAATTGATATCTCCGGCTTGAATGCGGTGCCGCAGTCCTGCTAAGTGGCTGCCGCCGAACACGCCGGGATTACCCAATACACCCAGCTCGTTCTGCCAGCGCTGGACTAAATTCAGTCCGTTGATAATCTCTTGGCGGTTGAGGGCAAATACCCATTTACCGTTTTCATCCTGCTGAGCAAACTCCACACCATTGTAACCCGGAATGAATCTGACCGCAGCTACAGCGTTGGCAACATCCCACGCGCCATATTGGTCAATCACTCCATCACCATCGGTGTCTTTAGTCAGAGCAATGAGATACTCCTCATAAGTCTTGTAATCCCAGCGCCCTTCCAACCACAGTTGATACGGATCCTCCAAGCCAGCCTCCTCTATGACCTCCCGATCATAGTTGAGGATGTTCATGGTAGCATTAAAAATTCCATGCATTACCCCAAATCCGTAATATTCTCCCTCATAAGCCAATTTCTTAATAGATACTTGATCTGCTCTTGGCAGCGATTCGTAATATTCATCAGGTAAAATTGAGCCTACCGGATAAAGCATTCCGGCTGAAACAAGCGGAAAGTATCCGGACCGATGATTAAACCTAAATATGTCATAAGTACTGTCGCCAGCCATAATTCTAGCCATAACCTGGTCAAACCATCCGAAAGTGGCTGTTTCTATCTTCACATTAAACAGCTCTTCCGCTTCACGAACTCTTTCATCGAGTGGTTTTCCACCGTTGTGGATAACCCAGTCTACATCGCGAATCATAATTGTAACAGTTTCACCGCCAAAATCAACTTCCTCTGGACTAAGCACACCCGGCCGAGGAGTGTAAGCGCTGACAGCGCTGCTGATCATGAGTACTGCGCAAATCACCATAACCAAACTCAGTTTCGTCCTCATTAAACTACTCCTTTCGTTTTTTTTATTATATCGCAATGCACCGATCATTTTACAATATTTTCTGGAAACCGTCAAGTTTTTACATGGGAATAACTTCCAGGAAAATGTAAATGAATAAAACCATCTATGCCGGGGCAAGATATAGATGCGGTGATAAGCAGTGTTGCATCAGCTTATATTCGAATCAATGCCTGCTTGCTTAAGATCTCTGTACTTAGACCGCAGGAAGGTTCAGCTTATCGCCGAGCATTGATTCGATTTAAGCGCGGAAACGAAACAGTAAATGTGCACCAGCTGCACCAGCGTATCCAGTCAAATGATGAAACAAGTAAAGACCAAGAATTTCTGTGGTTTAGTCAGCTGATCTTAAGCTTAAAGGAGGAGCCAAGTCCGGCTCCTCTTTTTCCATGCATTTACTCTGGCCTGCCCATAATGTAGACACTGTCTTCACCGTCAATTTCCTTTAAGCATACTGATATCAGTTCTTGCTTAGAAGTTGGTACATTCTTACCAACAAAATCTGCGCGGATTGGCAGTTCCCTGTGTCCTCTGTCGACAAGGACTGCCAGCTGAATCGCTTTTGGACGGCCTAGATCGATGATACCATCCAGAGCTGCGCGCACTGTCCGCCCAGTATAGATTACATCGTCCACTAAAATAATCGTTTTGTTTACAACCGAAAAAGAAATCTCCGTCTTGTTAATAGTTGGCTGATCTGCTACAGCAGATAAATCATCACGATACAGGGAAATATCCAAAATACCCACTGGTACCTGTGCTCCTTCGATCTCCTCAATCTTGTCAGCAATCCGTTTTGCCAGCGGTACTCCGCGGGTGCGGATTCCGACCACTGCCAGATCAGCTATTCCCTTGTTTTTTTCAATAATCTCATGGGAGATGCGGGTCAGTGCCCGCCTAATCCCGTCAGTTTCCATAATCTGTGCTTTCTTGATCAATCCCATTAACTCCTACCTCCCCAAAACCTGCCCTACCAAACCACTGTTAACTTAATCTAGCTTTTATCAGAATCTGCTCAAAATCCCTAGGCAGTTTTGTCTTATACTCAACCCACTCGCCTCTAGGATGCTTAAAACCCAAATAATAGGCGTGAAGCAGCTGACGCTGCGCTCCCAGGTTGCCCTGCTTTCTCCCATATTCTGGATCGCCTACAATCGGATGATTGATTGCCGCCAGATGAACGCGGATTTGATGAGTTCTTCCCGTGACAAGCCGGCATTCGACCAATGAATATTTAGAATTAACCTGTTCCAAGACTTCAAATTCAGTAACAGCAGGACGGCCTTGTTCACTCACCGCCATCTTTTTGCGGTCTACCGGATGGCGCCCAATCGGCGCTTCAATTCTGCCTTTATCGTCCTTGATGATGCCGTGAACCAGAGCTAAATAGTGGCGCTTAACGGTGCGCGCTTTCAGCTGGGCTGCCAAGTTCTGATGCACAAAATCATTTTTGGCGATCACCATCAGTCCGCTCGTATCTTTGTCGAGACGGTGGACAATCCCAGGACGGAGCTTGCCCCCAATCCCGGACAAATCGGTAATATGATATAAGAGTGCATTGACAAGGGTATGGCGCGTATTGCCCGCTCCCGGATGAACGACCAACCCGGGCGGTTTATTAACCACTGCCAAATCTTGATCCTGGTAGATTACTTCCAACTCCAAATTTTCCGGCTCAAGCTCCAGCGGTTCCGGCTCGGGAATTGATACCGAAATCCGATCTCCAGGTTTTAAACGATACCCGGCTTTAACAGCCGTTCCATTGACTGCTATTAAACCATCAGCGAGCAAACGCTTAACTTGCGAGCGGGTTTGTCCAATCCGATCCGCGAGAAAAACATCTAAGCGGCTGCCTGCATCTTCCTCGCTGCCGATCAACTCCAGATTTTCAGCTATTCGCTTTCCGCTCATTAATCAAAACCTCCAGAAACAATAACGCAACCCCTGCCACAATGCTCATATCAGCAATATTAAAGATGGGAAAAATAGTTATATCGATAAAGTCTATAACTGCTCCAATGCGGATTCGATCGATTAGATTACCAATTGTTCCCGCAATTGCCAAGGCTATACCCCATTGGAACAGCTTGTTCTGCTTTTTGATCTCTTTACGATAGTACCAAGTTAAAAATAAAACGACTAGTCCTAAACCAATAAAAAGCCAACGGTAGTTGGCAAACAAACCGAAGGCGGCACCCACGTTTTCAACGTAGGTTAAGTAAACATACGGCAGCAGTCTAATCCGCTCACCGATAACGAAGTTCGTGCTGATGAGCAGCTTGCTCAGCTGATCAAGCACAATAATTGCTGCGATCGCGATCTTGTATAACAACTGGATCCCTCTTTCAATTATTGCTAATAGTGAACTTCGTTTCTTGCCATGATTTTCCTGCCAACTACCCTACTTTCTTATTGGTCCCGATATAGATCTTCAAGATCGTCAGCAGTGCTGAAGCCTTCATCATCGTCTAAATAGGTGTCCTCATAATCAATCGCATTCAGAACATCCTGGGGGCTGTTGGCCGTTCCAAACCGGGCAACCGCCTGCCATGTATCTTCCCCGTCAAACCCGACAAAGTCACCGGCATCACGGAAAGAACGCCTGAATGATAGTTTCCGCGCACCCTCATCTGCACCAGCCTTGGCCTCCTCTTCTCGCTTACAATTCACACAGAACTGAGCGTAGGGCAGCACATTTAAGCGTGCATCACTGATTTTCTGCTGACATCTTTCGCAAATCCCATAGCTGCCTTCATCGATCTTCTGCAGCGCTTGGTCAACAAGCTGAAGCTGGTATTCCAAGTTTTTAAACAGCCCAATATCTTTTTCGCGCTCAAACATCTGCGAACCATAGTCAGCCGGATGCTGGTCATAGGCAGACAGTTCCCCACTAACCTCATTCATATTTTCATGGATGCCCTGATCTTCAAAGGATTTGATTGTACTGAGCAGCTGCTGGCGTTCGGTCTTTAACAGTTTACGATAATGCTTTAGTTTATTCCGACGCATTGATCCCCCTCCTAATATGCTCGCCTGGACAATTCTTCCTGTACAATTCTGGCAATCTCAGCAATAAATTCTCCAACAATAGGCAAGTTCAAGGCCGCAAGCCTGCCCAGTAAATACAGGAAAAGGGCACCAACAATTGTAAACCCAACCGCCAAACCAAAACCTCTAGCGATACCGCTGATGAAATTCAAATACACAAGCCGGCGCGGCTTGCGGTACAGCTCAATATACTCGGCAACACTAGCTTTATCCATCGCCGATGCTAGCTTTTCCAATTTACCGATCAGGGTTTTGATTAAGCCCGGGTCTACTTCTTTCATCCCTTTTCCTCCTCAGGAATATCGTATGAAAAAAACTCCCCTGCTATTCTGCAGAGGAGTTTGCGATCACTGTATAACATCTGTTGCAGACATGGTGCTGTTCGTGCTCACCGACACTGGAGTCATGGCGCCAGCAGCGGTCACATTTTTCAGCATCTGCTAGATTAACATCAACCTGTATTCCAGCCTCGTCAGATTTAACCAATTCAACTTTCGAAACGATAAACAGCATTGCCAGCGACTCTGAAATCTGCTGCAGCTGCTCAACCATACTGCTAGCAGCTGTAACAGTAAGCACTGCTTCATTCGAGCTGCCTAACTTCTTCTCTGCCCGGGCATCTTCCAAAGCCTTGGTTACATGGCGTCTCACTTCCAGCAGTTTACTCCACCGATTGCGAAGAGTCTCGTCGCGATACTGATCAGGCAGTTCCTCCCAGCGAGCCAAATGCACGCTTTCTGGTGCAGACTGTGGTTTGGGCAGATGCTGCCAAATTTCGTCAGCAGTAAAGACAGTAATCGGTGCTAACAGTTTCACCAGCTCTAAAAGAATAGTGTACATTGCTGTTTGAGCAGATCGCCGCTTCTTTCCGTTCGGCTGATCGCAGTAAAGCCGATCTTTTAAAACATCCAGATAGAATCCACCAAGATCAACTGCACAGAAGTGATGAATGTTGTGGTACACCACATGAAACTCATAATCCCGATAAGCCTTTTTAACCTTACCACTGAGAACAACCAATTGATCCAGTGCCCACCGGTCGATTTCTTCCAATTCCTGATAAGGCACTTGATCTGTCTCAGGTGAAAAGTCATTGAGATTTCCTAAGATGAACCGGGCAGTATTACGAATTCTCCGGTAAGCATCGGAAAGCTGCCGCAGGATCTCTGGGGAAACTCGAATATCGCCGCGGTAATCAGCTGAGGCAACCCACATCCGCAGAATATCTGCCCCGTACTGTTTGATGACTTCAGCCGGACCAACAACGTTGCCTAGGGATTTGGACATTTTCTTGCCCTCACCATCGACAACAAATCCGTGGGTAAGGACGCTCTTGTAAGGAGCTTCATTAAATACCGCAACCGATGTTGACAGCGAAGACTGGAACCAGCCGCGATGCTGGTCACTGCCTTCAAGATACAGATCAGCAGGCCATCTCAGATCATCCCGCTGCTGCAGCACAGCTGCATGGGACGAACCGGAGTCAAACCAGACATCCATGATATCTGTTTCCTTTGTAAATTCATCGCTGCCGCAGTGCGGGCACTTAAAGCCTGCTGGCAGCAGTTCCGCTGCTTCCCTAGTCCACCACGCATCGCTGCCTTCGCTGCGGAAAATATCAGCAACATGATCGGTGATTTCTTCACTGATCAGTGCTTCATCGCACTTGTCACAGTAAAACAGCGGAATCGGCACACCCCAGGTCCTCTGTCTTGAGATACACCAATCTCCCCGCTCGGCTACCATGTTGGTAATCCGATCAACACCCCACTCAGGAATCCATTCTACCTGTTTTATTGCATCAAGCATGGCTTCTCTAAATCCACTGATTGAGGCAAACCACTGCTCTGTAGCCCTAAAGATAACCGGATCTTTACAGCGCCAGCAGTGCGGATAAGAGTGAGAAACAAAGTCAAGCTTAAGCAGCGCGCCCACTGCCTCTAGATCTTCAACGATCTTTTTATTGCCATCGGTAATCTTTATACCGGCATACTGCTCTGCTTCCTCGGTAAAGACTCCATGCTCATCAACAGGTGTAAGAATCGGCAGTTTGTAATTCAAGCCAACCAAATAGTCCTCATGACCATGACCGGGTGCAGTGTGAACGCAGCCAGTTCCAGCTTCTAAGGTTGCGTGATCTCCCAGAATAACTATGGAATCCCGATCCATTAATGGGTGCTGGCAGGCAATCCCTTCCAATTCTGATCCAACAAATTCCTGAACGATTTCATACTGTTCCAGTTCAACTGCCTTAACAAAGTCCTCCAGCAATCCTTTGGCTACAATCAGATTACCCTTTTCAGTGCTGACATTGACATACGTCAAGTTTGGGTTTAAGCAGATTGCTAAGTTAGCCGGTATTGTCCAGGGTGTTGTTGTCCAGATTACAAAATAAGTATCTTCTTCCGAAACAATCCCTTTTCCGTCAGTTACAGCAAAGCGAACGTAAATACTGGGTGAACGGTTGTCACTGTATTCAATTTCTGCTTCAGCTAGCGCTGTTTCACAGTCCATGCACCAGTAAACCGGCTTCAAAGCTTTATAGATAAAACCTTTGCTGGCCATCTTTCCGAATATCTCGATCTGCTTGGCTTCAAACTCCGGGCTGAGGGTCAGGTAAGGATTTTCCCAGTCACCCCAAACTCCCAGGCGCTTAAACTCTTCCCGCTGAACATCCACATATTTGAGGGCATATTCCCGGCACTTCTGCCGCAGTTCGAGCTGTGTCACCTTATCGCGGTCTACTCCCAAATCCTTGATCGCCCGCAGTTCAATCGGCAGGCCATGTGTATCCCAACCAGGAACGTAGGGAGCAAGATAACCATCCATCGAATAGGTGCGGATTACAAAATCTTTGAGAATTTTATTCAATGCTGTCCCTATGTGAATATTTCCGTTCGCATATGGCGGTCCATCATGCAGAACAAAGAGGGGCAGTTCTTTCTCTTTCCCATCTGCCTGCAGCTTTTGGTAAAACTGGTTTTCCTCCCAATGCTTGAGCATTTCCGGCTCGCGCTTTGGTAGATTTGCTCGCATTGGAAAATCAGTTTTAGGCAGCTGTAATGTTTTTTGGTAATCATTTTTCTCCATTGTTTTCTGCCTCCTTATCAGTCTAAAATAAAAAAACTCCCATCCCAATCAGGGACGAGAGTAACCCGCGGTACCACCCTAGTTAAGGCTGCAGAAAAATTCAACAGCCTTCCCTCAACAGTTATAACGGAACTACCGATCAGCCTACTGCTATTTCAGCTGATAACTCCGAGGTGATCTTCAAAGAAGCGTTGGTGTCGGGCTCGCACCTAATCCCGACTCTCTGGAACCTGAAACTTCTCCTACTCTCCTCTTCATCGTCAATACATATCGCACTTTAATATCATCAATTATACTGAATAAAATGACCGGAGTCAAGGCAGCGGCTTTTGCCGCTGCCCCCCGAGTTATTCACCAATCTGAAAGAGACTGACAACATCAGATAACTTGCCAGCAATCGTCTTTAACTGCTCACTTGTATTGGAAATTTCTTCTAGAGTAGCACTCTGCTCTTCGGTAGCACTAGCAATATTTTGAGATCCGGAGCTGATTTCGGTAGTTGCTGCAGTGATCTCTTGAATCTGGTCGATTAGTTCTAAAATCAGCTGCTCCATTTCCTGGATATTGCTTTGAGCTACATTTAACTGCTGGGTACCGTCCTGGAGCTGTTTAGCACCCGATGCAGTTCGCACAACAGCTAGATTAGTATCCTGCTGGATGCCGGTAATCAATTCAGCAATTTCTACAGTTGCACGCCCTGTCTGCTCAGCGAGCTTGCGGACTTCATCTGCTACCACAGCAAAGCCCCGTCCGTGCTCGCCAGCCCGAGCCGCTTCTATGGCTGCGTTGAGAGCCAAAAGATTTGTTTGGTCTGCAACCTCATTGATCATGTCTAAGATTCTGCTGATTTCTGACGAGCGCACTCCCAGCTGCTCCACGGTTTTGGTCAGCTCCACAACCACTGCTTCAGTCTCAGAAATCTGGCTGACTGCCTTCTCTAAGAAATCAATACTGGAAGAAGCTTTTGTAGAAACCTCATTAGCAAAACTCGACATCTGATTGGCTCTTCCGCTGATTTCTTCAGTGGTGCTGGCAAACTGATTGGTAGTGCTGGCAACCTCTTCAATAGAAGCGCTAACCTCATTGGACGAGGCTGCTAGCTCTTCACTGTATATTTCCACGTCTTTAGTTGTATTAATAATTGCACCGATTACCCTGGTTAATTCAGTCTTCATTTTGCTTAGAGACAGGCCGAGTTTGCCGAGCTCATCATTACCCAGTGTCAGGTCCTTAACAGTTAGATTACCGCTGGCAATCTCATCGCTAAAGCGGACCATACCTTCTAAAGGTTTCGCGATCGCAGAGGAAATGAGAGTTGCCAAAACTATTCCCAAGATGGCAGACACGATCAGTAATACGAAATTGGTATACTGAGTCGTAGCTACGTACGCGAGTGTGTCATTATGCGCTTGGTCGCGCTCCGCTTCAAACAACTCCTTCAGCCCCTGGCCGCTAGCGATAATCTCATCTAACAATACATTCAGCTTCTGATAATCGCTCATGCTGATAGGATCACCGAAATCCACAGCCATGGTCATGTGATTCACGATGGTATCATATTGATCCGTTAATGCTTTAATCTGATCTAAGTAAGCTGCTTGATCTTCTAATCCCTCTACATCGTAGATGGTTTCTCCCAGAGCAGCAATTATTTCGTGGGCTGCTTTGGAGTAATCTGTCGACTGCAGCACATATGTAGATTCTTCTGTTATCACAAAATCTCGCACAGAGATGCCTTTTTTGTGTATCACAGCTGATAACTCCATGATTTGATCCACTTGGTCAATCATCTGCGCTTGCTGATCAAGCAAATCATTTACGCTGTATAACGAGAAAACTGTATAGGCCGAGCTGATTAAGAATACCACAATCAAAGCAAAAAATCCTAATCTGAGTTTGTTGCGAACACTGACATTTTTAATCGACATCCGCTTCATGGTGAATTTTCGCCTGTTTTTCATTGAACTGCCTCCATTTTTCTGCGTATATTCAACATACGTTTCGAATTTTGCCATTAATAGGCAGGAATGTCAAGAGACTTTTCTTGTTATTCTATGCGGTTCAGCTCCCGTGAGCGCTCTGCACCAGCCTTAATTGCCTTCATAGCAGCAAAACGGAACCCCTGCTCTTCCAGCACTTCCAAACCCCTGATCGTGGTGCCAGCTGGCGAAGTAACCATATCCTTGAGGGCACCGGGATGCCATCCTGTCTCCAGAACCATTTGAGCAGCGCCCTTAACAGTAAGGGCTGCTAATTTCAGGGCTAACTCCCGGGGCAGACCCGCTGCAACTGCTCCATCAGCCATCGCCTCTATCAGCACATAGATATAGGCTGGACCGCTGCCGCTTAACCCAGTGACTGCATCCATTAGGCCTTCATCGACCTCTACAACTTCTCCAAGAGTAGAAAAAATCTTGGTGACAAGCTGCAGCTCCTGCTCATCGATTTCCGGTCCCGCAGTCACTGCCGAGACTCCGGCGTTAATCAGGACAGGAGTGTTAGGCATTACTCGGACTATCCTGCTAGTTTCGCCTAAGGCTAGGCGAAGCTTAGTTGTAGACAGACCGGCCATGATTGAAACAACAAGCTTATCTTTAACAATCTGAGCTAGGCTCCCGGCTATCTCAGTAAAAACCTGAGGTTTTACAGCCAAAATGATTAGATCGGACTGGATCACAGCTTCTGCAAGATCTTTGCAAGTCCTGATACCAAAGTATTCACGGTTGTTTTCTGCTTCCACGAGCAGCGGATCGCAGGCTGTAATCTGTTCCGGCATGAAGAGCCCGGCATCAACAATCCCTTTCAGAAGAGCAGAACCCATTTTCCCTAAACCAATCAGACAGATTCTCACAGCATACCGCTCCTCATCTGCGAATGTGACCCTGTCCAAGAATCACATATTTATTTGTAGTCAACTCATTTAAACCCATTGGACCCCGCGCGTGGAGTTTTTGAGTGCTGATCCCCATTTCTGCTCCTAACCCAAACTGGTTGCCATCGGTAAACCGGGTGGAAGCGTTAACATAAACCGCTGCAGCATCAACCTCTCTCAAAAACCGCTGACTTAAGCTGTAATCATTAGTAATGATGGCTTCTGAGTGCTTAGTACCGTAAAAATTGATATGCTCCACAGCCTCTGTAAAGGTTGAGACAATTTTGATCGCTAATATGTAATCTAGGTACTCTTCATGCCAATCATCCTCCTGGGCGGGCTTAGCTTCGGGCAGCAGCGCTCTAGTTTTTGAGCACCCACGCATTTCTACATTATGCTGCCGCAAGGCGTCTCCGAGCCTCGGAAGCAACGCCTCAGCCGCTGCTTCATGTACCAACAGGGTTTCCACTGCGTTGCAAACTCCGGGACGGCTGATCTTTGCATTTACAACAATATCCAGCGCCATCTGCAGATCAGCCGAGCGATCAACATAGATATGGCAGTTACCGGTGCCAGTCTGGATAACCGGAACTTTGGCCTCGTTGATCACTCTCCGGATCAAACCTGCTCCACCGCGGGGAATAAGCACATCTAAGTATTCATTGAGGCCCAAAAGAACTGAAACCGCTTCTCTGTCTGTAGTTTGAACCAGCTGCACTGCAGCGGCAGGTAGTCCGCAGGCAGCAGCAGCCTCAGCTGCAATTTTGGCTAAAACTCGATTGGAATTAATAGCTTCCGAGCCGCCCCGCAGAATAACTGCGTTCCCCGACTTTAGACACAAACCCGCGGCATCAATAGTGACATTTGGCCTTGCTTCGTAAATAATGCCAATTACACCTAAAGGTACGCGCATTTTCCCGACCTGCAGGCCATTGGGTCTCGTCCACATCTCGGTTATATCGCCAATCGGGTCTTTCAGCTGAATTATCTCACGCAGTCCATCTGCCATGGCCTTGATTCTGGTTTCATCGAGTTTCAGCCGATCCAAGAGAGCACTGCTTAAACCTGCTGCCTTACCAGATTCTAGATCCTTGGTGTTCTCAAGGATAATCCGGTCACTGGAGTTCTCCAGCGCTTCAGCGATTGCTTCTAAAGCTCGGTTTTTCACATCGGTTGAAGCAGTCGCTAGGATTTGCGCTGCCTTCTTAGACTCTTCTGCCAGAGCAATCAGCTCACTTTGGATACTCACTGCTTTTCCTCCTTTGCAGAATTTACAATTTCACAGCTTACTGCCAGATTATCGCGGTGAATCACATCCGCACCGCAGCTGAAACCCAGAATTGAATCGATCTCCCTTGAATGGCGGCCTTTAATCTGATCAATCTCTGCGGACGAATAATTTACTAATCCCTTACCCACCAAAGCTCCCTTTTCGTTTACAACCTTTACCAAATCTCCGTGCTGAAAACTACCCTCGACAGCAACTATGCCTCCCGGCAGAAGACTTTTTCCCCTAACCAGCAGGGCTTCTTCAGCTCCTTCATCCACAACTAAGGTGCCGCTGGCATTTTGACCATACATCAGCCAGTGCTTGCGTTTACTTAGGGCATAAACGCCTGGCAAAAAAGTTGTTCCAATAGAATAATCGTTGCCATGCTCCAGCATAGCTACAATTTTGGGAATGACATACTCGTGGTGAGCGGGACCGATAACGGTTATAATCCCCGAATTGACCGCGATCTTAGCTGCACTAATCTTCGTCTGCATTCCGCCCGTTCCCAGTCGACTGCCCCGTCCTTTGGCCAAAGCCTCTATCTGCGGACTGATTCTCTCCACTTTATCAATCTTCTTAGCAGCGCTGTTTTGGCGCGGGTCTCCGTCATAGAGACCATCAATGTCCGATAGAATAATTAGTAGTTCCGCATCTGCCATTCCCGCTACCAAAGCAGAGAGAGTATCATTGTCACCAAACTTAATTTCTTCAGTCGCAACCGTATCGTTCTCGTTAATAATCGGAATAACGCCCCTTCTTAACAGGCAGGTCATTGTATTGTAGGCATTTAGATAGCGCTGCCTATTTTCCAGATCACCTGCTGTCAGCAGAATCTGAGCCCCTATTTCCCCGTACTCCCGCAGAAATCGGTTGTAAACAGCCATCAACTGCGCTTGTCCCACCGCAGCAGCTGCCTGCTGTTCCGGAATAAGCTGCGGCCTGTCTTTCATTCCCAAGGCTCCCATTCCTGCACCGACCGCACCTGAAGTGACAAAAATCACCTCCCTGCCCTGGTTTTTTAGATCTACCAGTTGACGAATAAAATGGTCGATTCGCTGAAGGTTGAGTTTTCCGCTATCATGAGTTAGAGAACTGCTTCCAATTTTGACCACGATGCGCTTATATTTCACCATTCATCTTCCTTCGCGTTAAGCTTGACTGATTTAGAAAAAAACCCGCTCTGGTTAGAGCGAGGTTATTTTGTTTATTCTTCACTGAGAAGCTCGACCTCCGCTGCTAGGTCCTCATAAACTCGTGTTGCAGCCGATTCATCCTGCTGTTTGATTTCAGTAATCTTTACATCTTCCAACATAGCCCAAATCGTTTCCATAAGCTGCCGCATTTTCTGCTTAAACGCTGCTTCCACCTCAGACAATCTGCGAACTTTCTGCTGCAGCTGTTCAAGTTGCTCAGTATTTTCCTGCAGTATCTGTTTTGCTTTAAACTTTGCCTCGTCGATGATCACTTTTGCCTTAAGATTGGCTTCATCGATGATTGACTGCGCCTGCTGATTGGCAACTTCTTTCGCCTCCGACACAGTTTCACGGGTGAGCGTTATCAGACCGTAAATGTCTGATTCTTTGTTTTGGAACTGCCGCAGTTCTTCCTCCAGCTTCTTAATCTCTTCCTTCAAATCTTTGTTCTGCTGAACTACATTTTCATATTCGCTCACAATCCTGGATAAAAACTCATCAACCTCTTCCTCATTGTAGCCCCTGAATGAACGCTTAAACTCCGCATTGTGAATGTCAATAGGTCTCAGCATCGGTCTCCTATCCCTCCACTCATTTCTTAACCTTACATCATCCGCTTTAAAACAAGTCCAATTCTGCCCTTTTTGGTAGTGCCGGTAATCTGCTCCACCACAACTCGTCCCCGCCCGCGAATCGAAAGGACATCACCCTGATTAATCTCGTGAGCTGGGTTCGTTACTGTTTTCCAGTTCACTTTAACCCGCTCATTCTTGACTTCTCTTGCCATCTTCGTTCGCGATGTGCCAAATCCTGAGGCAGCTATCGCATCCAAGCGCATAGAAGCCACGGTTGTTTTGATTTCCTTAACCCGCTCCGGCGCAACGTTAATCTGCTCCGGATCTATTTCGGTAACAGTAAGGCTGACCTGATGCACTTGATTCCAGTGGGTAAGCAGATAATCCGCGATTTCACTGGCGACAACAACCTGACATCCATCATCAAGACAGATAATATCGCCAATCTTTTCGCGTTTAATTCCCAAGCCCATCAGCGAACCCAAGTAATCGCGGTGAGACACGTTCACAAAGTTAAAATTGCCTCGCGCCTGAATCACTCTGACCGGCGATTCGATAGTCTCAGTCAAGAAAAATTGGGGATAAATAACCAGCCGAGCCCGTTCCGCCTGTCGGTAGCCTCCGAATGCAAGCGCATTTACTTCGACTAACGCGGACAGCACGCTTCTGGCTACTTTCTGTTCATAAGGGTCATAAAAGTCAGTTACCTGCGGACGATTGGTTTTCCATGCCAATTCAGCCGCGTCTATTGCTTTAATTCCAATCTGCTTCTCATGCTCTCCCTGCAGATGCGACGTGAGTCTCTCTCTATCCACCAATAATCCTCCCTATTAAAACAAGAACGCAATTATGATCCTAAACACAATTTCTCTAACAATCTGCAGCAGTATGAATGCAATTAAAGGTGAAAAATCCAGCGGACCGGGAGGCATCAGATTTCGAATCGGACGCAGCACCGGTTCAGTTGCGCGGTAAAGAAACTGAACCACGGGATGAGTGGGATCAAGATTAGGGATCCAGGTTAAAATGACCCGCACCAGTAAAATTAACTCATATGCTCGAAATAAACTGTTAACTAAACCCAAGAGCGCCATAGCTGCTATAACTCCTCGTTCAGATCGCCCAGATCAAACAGATCGGGCTCAATTTCACCTTCAATAGTTACTGACTGTGGTGCAAAGAAAAAGATCATATCCCCCAGTTTGCGCATATTGCCGTCAATGGCGTAGGTGGCACCACTCATAAAATCCACAATTCTTCTGGCTTCGTGAACATCCATATGAGTCAAACGCACAATCAGGGGGTTTTTGTTTTTCAAGTGGTCTACATAGGTGCGTACCTCTTCGAACTCCACCGGCTCAATCACTATAATCCTAATTGGTTTTGCACCTCCACCTCCGTCCAGACTGATCAAATTACCCCTGCGGACGGGTCTGCTGGTTTCACGCTGTTTAGAAACAACTTCCACTTGCTTTTGTTCCTCTTCTTCGGGTTCTCCACGAACCCCCAGCAAGGTCAATACTTTATCAAAAACGGAAGCCATAGCTAATCCCCCTCTGTAAATAAAGCTGAACCGATTCGGACCATAGTAGCTCCTTCCTCAATCGCTACTTCAAAATCATTGCTCATCCCCATCGACAATATACCTGCATCCGCTTTTACTTCTGTTATCAGCCTTTGATGCAGCTGTGCCAGCTCGCGAAAATATGGGCGAGCAGCTTCGGGTTCAACAAAAGGTGCCATTCCCATCAAACCACGCAGATTTAAGTGATGACACTCCCTAGTGACCATTTCTGCAAAACCGATTACTTCCTGCGGCTTAAGACCGTGCTTGGAAGGTTCATTGGAAATATTCACCTGAATCAAAACATCTATCTGCTTGTCCCACTGCTCAGCGTGCTTATCAAGCTCATGGGCAAGTTTTAGGCGGTCCAGAGAATGAATCAAACCGAAATTCCTGCAGAGCTTTACCTTATTTGTCTGCAGAGTTCCGATTAAATGCCATTCGGATTGGGAAAAAGCTTCACTGCGCTGTTTTCCCTGCTGAGCTCTGTTTTCCCCAAATATGTTTACACCAAGTTCAATCAGCTGTTGAACCACATTGTCATCAACCGTTTTGGTCACAGCAACTAATTGAACCGACTGCGGATCGCGGTTAACGCGAGCGCATGCTTGAGCAATCCTACTGCGAATAATCTCCAAATTGTGCGCCAAATCCATTTTCAATCTCTCCTAAACCTCTCTCGTACAAACTTCGCTATTTTTCTCCGCTTTCCTGCTTTTTATAAGCTGAGTACTAACACCAAAAGACCGACAAACCATGTGTAATAGGAGAACATAACGAGTCGGCCTCTTCTGACAAAATTTAACAGCAGTTTGATCGCCAAAAAGCCGGTCACAGCGGCAAACACCGTTCCAATTATCATATTCAAAAGCGAATCCTGCGCTAGCGGATAAGTAAGCAGGTCTTTAACAGCCAAAACCTGGGAACCGAGCACTGCGGGTATACTCAGCAAAAACGAAAACCTGGCCGCATCTTCGCGCTCTAGTTTCCGCAGCAGTCCAGCGGCTATGGTAGTTCCGGACCGAGATATGCCGGGCAGAACAGCCAAACCCTGGCCTAGACCGATAAAAATGGCGTCTAAAATCCCCATTTTTTCCATGACAAGGGTACCTTTCTTCACCCGATCAGAAATGTAGAGAATCGTGCCGGTTACAAGCAGCATAGCTCCGGTAAACACCGGTGAGCTGAACAGCCCGGTAATCCAATCCTTAAACAGCAGTCCAATGATTACGATGGGAATTGTAGCGACAACGATACTGAGCACTAAGCGGCAGCCCTCATCCTCTTTCGCCAGCCTGACAATCTCTCTAGGATGCGTAAGAAGGCGAAATCCAGACTTAACTAACATTACTACATCAGGCCAGAATGCAAGGAAGATGGCAATTAGGGTGCCGAAATGAAGCATGACTTCGAAAACCATGCCCGGCTCTTGAATTTTGAACATTGCGCTGAACAAAACTAAGTGTCCGGAAGAACTAACGGGCAGAAATTCTGTTAGTCCTTGAACAATACCCAAAACAATTGCTTCGAATAGATTCACGGTATCCAACTCCCATTTAATGATTTAATAAATCTTCTCCCCAGAACTGCTTATTCCTGCCATTTTGCTGACAAGTTTAGTTAATGGATCAATCAGAAGCAGCGCAAAAACTGCGGTAATTACGTTAAAGAGCGTATGCGCATTGGCAATCTGCTGCGCTAAGTTCGAACTGGTTCCAGCAACAAAACTAGCAAAGTAGTGGATGAAAGGAAGCATGATCAATACTCCAAGGCAGTTAAATACCAGATCGGCATAAGCCGTGGCTTTTGACTCTTTGGTCATGCCGATGCTGGACAACAATGTGGTTAATACCGTTCCAATATTGCTGCCGAACGCAATTGCGATTGCTCCTACCAATGAAATCGCCTGAATTTGGCCTAAAACAATAACAACACTGGTCACCGCGCTGCTCGACTGCACGACAGCAGTGATAAGCAACCCTGCTAATACAGCCGGAACTACATGGCTGCTGACTTCTATCAGAGCCCTGCGAACCAGTTCATACTCTAACAGCGGCAGTAAACTCAGTTTTAACATAATCAGCCCCATAAATAGGCTGCCTACCGCGATCATTCCAACACCTAAATGATAGGTTTTACGATTCCAAGGCAGCAAAAAAAGCCCACAGAGCATAAGCGGCGCAGCCAGTTGGGACATATCCAACGCCACAATCTGGGCAGTGACGGTAGTCCCAATATTAGCACCTAAAACTACTCCGAAGGCTTGTTTTAAACTCAATACTCCTGCGTTAACCAAAGCTACCGAAATCGCGGCCACAGCGCTGCTGCTCTGCACGGCTGCTGTAACAACTGCACCGGTTACAAGGCTGATGAGCGGATTGTACGTTAATAGTGCCAGCAGTCTCCGCAGTCGCCGCCCCAACACAGCTTGGACGCTGCTGCTCATTAAGCGCAGGCTGAGCAGAAATATTGATATGCTTAAACTGAAGTTGAACAAAATCTTGATAGTACCCATGGCATAATATATGCCGCAGGATATTCGATTATAACATTGAGTCGGTCAAGACCACAAAACTTCCGGGCTGATACTCAGGCTTAAGATAATGCTCGGGATCAGTGCTGAGAACCCGCACTACTCTGCCGAGGGACGTCCCAGTCGATTCCACCTGCATCATGCATCCGTTAACGATTACATCACGCATTTCAGGCACCGGCACATCGGCTTCCGCCCAAATTTCCTCCACCGGAACGATTGAGTACAGCATCTAGTACCCTCCTCTGACATTATATCCCTGATAGCTGTATGGCTGCTGGTACTGGGGCTGAAAACGCAGGCGCCGTGATTTTGCTAGCATCGGATTATTGATATACTGGCGCAGTACTGCCACTGCTTCACCCAAACCACCGAGTTCATCAATTAATCCGCATCGGACCGCTTCTTCGCCAATCAGCACCGTTCCCACATCTCGCACCAGTTCTCCGGTGCGAAACATCATTTCCCGCAGCTGCTGTTCAGGTACACCGGAATTATCGACTATAAATCGAATAATCCGATCCTGCATTTTATCCAGATAGTCATAGGTTTGAGGCACCCCAATAACCATCCCGGTCAAACGGATCGGGTGGATCGTCATGGTAGCGGTTTCAGCGATAAAAGAATGGTCAGCCGCCACAGCAATGGGTGTGCCGATGGAGTGACCTCCACCCAAAACCAAAGATACTGTCGGTTTTGACATCGTTTTAATCATTTCCGCAATAGCCAAACCTGCTTCTATATCGCCACCAACGGTGTTGAGGATAATCAGCAGTCCCCTAATCTTCGGATTCTGCTCAATAGCCACAAGCTGTGGAATCACATGCTCATACTTAGTAGTTTTATTGCGGGGCGGCAGCACCATGTGACCTTCCACCTGACCAATTATCAGCAGCACATGGAATGCAGCTGAACCATCAGGTAAATTCATTTGTCCGAAATTACGAATTGCCTGCATAGAATTCTGCCCCGAATAGGGCTGATTTTGGCCTGGTTCCGCAGGTTGATTCGGAGGCGGAACCATCTCCTGACTTAGGTATTTATTTTGAGGTAAATCCATAGATTCCCTTCCTTTCCTCATACTAAGGATAGTATGAGGAATTAATACCTAAAATAAACATCAGCTATACTTCCATAATAATCGGCAGAATCATCGGACGCCGCTTTGTTTTCTCATAAAGATAACGGGAGAGCGCCTCACGCACGCCCTGTTTGAGCAGGCCCCATTCGGTAACGCCCTTGCCTTCATACTCCGCCAATACTGCCCGGACCCTCTCGCGGGCTTCTTCAATTAATTCTTCTGATTCACGCACATA
>FZPS01000062.1_pt4542 | contig 22618 bp, 27 predicted proteins | sample 1817821 | NCBI WGS metagenome assembly FZPS01 (sample SAMEA104158645, study PRJEB21678) | metagenome | place: Germany | collected 2015-04-21 | reverse complement strand
CACGATACACAGGGTAACCGTGAGCTTGCTTACAATGCAGTTGCTGCTATTGTAGAACCCTATGACTACATTATTTCCGACGTTGACAATGGTGCATTCGGAGCAGTTTCCGCTCTGCAGGCTGCAGGTAACACCGACGTTAAGGTATTCTGCATGGGCGCTTATGGTGAAGAGCCATTTACAGCTCTGTACAACAAAGATCCCAACTATACAGCATGCCTGAACGTAGATCCTTGGATCCTTGCACAGTTCATTTATGAAGGTGCTCTGGATTACTTCGATGGCAAGGAAGTTCCCAAGCTGACCAACATCGACCTGTTTGTTGTTGACAGCAACAATGTAACTGATTTCTGGGATTTTGAATAATACAGAATCAAGAAAGAAGGGGTAAGACCCCTTCTTTTTTTGTCTTCTTTTAGGCTCTCTGTCAATTGCTTATATCAAACTGCTTACTCAGCCATTGGATAAGCGCGAAAATAAGCGATAGAAATGCACAATTATATTATACACTTCCCTTAAGGGGGAAGCTTTTCTAAAAAAGTCATTTATCAAGTTTTCATTATAAACAGGTGCAGGATGATACTCATCCAGGCTACCGTCATAAATCAAATAGGATTCCAGAAGTTGTTCTATTTCACCAGGAGTCATGGGGGCAAGTACGGATTCCGCCAGGTTGATTTCTCCATGCATGAGTGCTTTTACTACAAAATCTGTACAAACATAGGCTTTATAGGTATTATAACCCATACCAAAGGGGCGGCCTAATATAGCCAGGGAATTATAAATACATTGATCCTCATCATCCCGCATCCCGTAGACATACTCTTTGATATTATTATATTGCTTATGTGATATGGGTATCTCAAATACTTTAATATGAACCTCTTCCTGCTTTCCCAAGGTTAATCTTTGAGGAAACTCCTGAATAAAGCCCCCTACAAATGGATTATGGGCACGGTAGCGGGCGAAGGAATACATCTCGCTTAAATCCCTGGTAAGGCTGAGAGAGGCATGATTAAAAGTGCTTTTCGTAAAGTAGCGTATCATCTTTCCTATTTTAGTAGGTGTTGCCGATAGGACAACATATATTTGCTTCACACTAACGCACCTCAAAACTTTCTATACACGCATATATGATCCTGTTATAACAAATAGAATAAATGCAAGTAATGAAGGATTACCTGCTCTTATGCACACTAATTGTAATGTATATTCTATATATTATACCACTCAATTACCATGTATGAAAGCATTACCACAAGTTCTACCGAGTCACAAGACGAAATATGCACAAAACTTAATAAAGTAAAGTAGTATATATCATTACTGAACTTCTAGACTAGAGGGGATTTTAAGTGCGAGATCAAGTATTGATTGGTCTATTGTGTCAGAATCTGAATCCTGTTTCATTTTATAATTATTGTAGCGATCTTCCGGTAGAAATTGTTAAATTCAAAAGCAGCGGAATTGACCGGAGAAATAGGAGAATAAAGGGCATTTTTCTGAAAAACGGAGAATGGGTCAAAGCAGAAACTCCTATGCCAGATGCCGTTTATAATAGATGTTACACCGATTCAATGAAGACTGTAGAAGGACTTGGGGAGATAATCGGAAGAAGAAGGATTTTTAATGAATTTACCTTATTCGGCAAGTATGTAATTTTTCGTGTTTTAAGCAAAAGCAAAAAACTGAAGCATTTAGCCATACCCACAATCAAATACAGTAATGAGGCTTTGATCAGATTGCTGAATCACCAGGGGGCTGCTTTAATTAAGCCGTCTAAAGGTTCATTGGGCAGCCATGTCTATAAGATAACTGTGGAGAACAATATATACAAAGCATATCTACATTCCACATTATCTCCAAGAACATTTGAAAAAGCTGAATCACTGTTCAACTTTCTGGCAGGTATTATGAAATGGAAAAGCTTCATTATTCAACCCTTTATAAATTTTATCAGGCTAAATGGACATATGTTTGATATGCGACTGCTGATCCAAAAGAATGGAAGAGGCATATGGGAAGTTACTGCCGATGCAAGCAGAGTGTGTTATAGGAGTTCATTTGTCTCCAACCTGGTTTACGCTCTTAAAGGTGTGGAAGAAGTTCTTTCTGGCACTAAGTATGAAGAAGTCCTTTTGCCCTACCTAAAAAAGGTAAGTATTCAAGTAGCAACAATACTTGAAGCAAGTTTATGCCATTTGGGAGAAATAAGTATTGATTTTGGGATCGATATCGATGGGCGGCTTTGGATTATAGAGATTAATGGAAAGCCGGATAAGCTGATGTTTCAGCAATTTAACAGCGAGATATTTGAAAAGACATTCAGAACGCCGATTGAATATGCTCTTTACCTTTCAAAGCACTGATATATATATTAATCGATATACTTGTAACTAACAGATTTTTTTCTCATATCATGAAAGTAAAGGTATGGAAAGGAGGACTGTGCTTATGAGTTTTAGGCATAATTTTCTTTATGTGAGCAATGTAGGAACAGGAAATGTTGAAATATTTAACCTGTCACTTAACGCTGTAAACCCGCCGAGTGTAAGGACTTTTGGTCAGGGACTTCTCAGTTCGCCCTGCGGTATGGCTGCAGACGTCAATACCCTATACGTTGTAAATGCTGGTTCCAATAATGTTCAGGTTTTTGATATCACAAACAGGGCTAATCCGGTACCTCGCGGAACCTTCGGTGATGGTGACTTGAATAATCCCAATGCAATTTTATTAGTTGGTGCCTTTCTGCATATAACGAATTTGAATAGCTCTACGGTAGAAATCTATCATACTGCTGTAGATCCAGAGAATCCGGTAAAGGTTGCCGAATTTGGTGCAGGGGAATTAAACATGCCCAATGGATTAGCTTTTAATCCGGGAGGTATTTTTTTGTATGTATCAAACGCCGGTGATTCAACTATAGAAATCTATGATACCCTAGATCCGGAAGATCCACAGCGGGTAGACCAGTTTGGCGGTCTTGATGAAATAAGCCATCCTATAGGTATGACAACATTTATAGATACACTTTATGTGGCAAACTTCGATGGAGTGCATGAAAACACAATATCTGTCTATGACTTAACAGAACCGGACGATCCACAATTCGTAGGAAGATTTGGGTCAGGATTTCTCAGTGGACCCACGGAGATGACAATAGTTGTAGATGTAATGTATGTTGTTAATGAAAATGCCAACAGCGTGTCGGTATTTGATTTATCTGAAGACCGGAGGAATCCCACTCATATAGGAACTTTTACAAACAACTTGAGTGTGCCCTTCGGAGTATTTCCTGTATTTCCTCTTAACCCTTAGTTATATTATAAATATTAATAATTTATTAGTAAGGTTGCGCCCCTGCGCAGCCTTTTTATATGAAACTATTCTTATTTTTCGCTGAATAACCTGAAGTTGCTTCGATAAATTTTTATATTGCTTACCATTAATATAGAAAGTAACAATATTAAGATTATAACCGGTATGGTGGAGATAGAGCGGTTGTAAACATCACAGAAATGCAGAGCCACATTGATTAATATGAGTACCAGACCTGCCGCTGTAATAGGGAGGCCTAGAAAAAAGTTATTAAAATCACCTAAATTAAATCGGGCCAGCCTATACGCTGCTGAAATAGAATATAATGCAATGCATACATACATAAGCCATCCCAAGTTTTTAAAGTTGTTATGGGTGAGAAGAATAGCCAAGGGTGCCAGTCCAAAGGAAATTAAATCGGCAAAGGAATCCAACTGTTTACCCAGCGCAGATTCCACATTTAATGCCCTGGCTATTGCACCATCAAAGCTGTCTAAAACCACTGCAGCTAAAATCATGCCGCAGGCTGTAAGGCGGTATGCTTCTCCTTTTTGGGAAATTACAATATAAAGGACAGAAACACCAAGCAGCATATTTATAATGGTTATTAAATTGGGTAAATGTTGAAGATACTTATTGGATTTCATGTTGGATTTCATGCAGATTCTCCCTTTTACAAGCAAAAAGCTTCCATAGGATTATAGTTAACGTACTAAACAGCACAACAAACCAAAAAGTTATAAATCTAAAAATCAAACTTATGGCCACAGCTTCTTCCAGAGTAAGCCCATAAACCAGGAGCATGCCGCTCATTGTGCTTTCAAATGTACCTAATCCGCCGGGCAATAGTGGAATCATAGCAGCGAAATAGGATACAAAGGTTATGGCAAATAAAACAAAAAGATTCATTGTAGTATATTGGGATACAAGTATAAACAGCTTTATGGGAAATAATGCCCAAATGCCAAAGGATAGCAGGAGTTGGGCTACCCATTTTTTAGGCTGACTACTAATTTGTTTTGTGTCATTAGTAAAACCATTCATCCAGTTTTTTATCCACTGGGCAAGCTTTCCCCTAGAAGGGAGCTTTTGAACATGGCCATTTAGTTTTTCTGTGAAAAATAATAGGGATAGAAAAAATACAGCCAAAGCTATTAGAACAATAGTCAACACAGTTCTGGTTGCAATTGAATTAAAAAAGCTGATTTCATCAGCCAAAGTAATAATTGCGGCAATATTTAACATTATCAATGCAAACAGACTGATAGATTTTTGAATGGTTACCAAAGATGTAGATTGACTGGTTGTATAATTGAGCATACGATTTAGCTGGATAACCCGGGTAACTTCACCCCCAACCTTTTCGCCGGGGGTGATGGCATCAGCAACCATACCAAATGAATTAATAACCAGCAGCCTTAAAAAGGAAGTTTTAAGGTTTAATGTTTTGCAAAGCTTGTACCATTGAAGATTAAGAGAGAATTGGGTGACCAGCTGCAAGATGAGCAGAAGCAGCATAATTGGAAAAGACACTCCGCGGATATGGGTCCAAATAAGCCTGAAGTCAGTTTCGAAAAGAATGTAGGCAATCATCCCTAAGGCCAGCAGGATCAATATTCTTTTCAGCCAGGGTGATTTGCTATTCATGACAGTATACCCATAGCCTGCTTTTCAATAACACAAACAGAAGTATGATCTACATTGCAAAACAAGCCATGCTTAATGCATTTAGCAAAGTCCATTTCCTGACCTGCCATTTTACAATATAGCTTATCAACACCCTTTTTAGGTTTACGAATTAAAACCCTGGTACCCGGCTGTGCTTTCTGCATTATTTTATTTAACACCAATTCCTTTGGAGAGATCTGCATAGCAAGGTGTATCACAGTATATCCGTGGCAGCAGATATCTTCTCCGTCGCCATATATGATATTAATTCTATTCAATCCTAATCGATTGATAAATTTTCTGGCTTTTTCCACGCATTCTATGTTGTTATCAATTACTGTAATATGGGCTTTGGTATATTTATTAAGCAGGATAGCCGTATAAGGGCAAATTCCTCCTCCTATACAAAGAACTCTATCCCTTTCATTTATACCAGCCAGACATACTTCCCTTTTAACCAGCATTCGATAATATGCAGATATACAATAATATGCCAACCTACTTTTTATGGCAAAATGTTCTATGAGCTGAGTGAGCCGTGTAATCCACAAGTTGATTTACCCCTCTCTTAAAACATCAATTGCAGGAATTGTCCGATGTGGTTCATAATCCCGCCCAGGAATAAAGCCAGAAAGACAGTGCCTGCAACAATAGAAAGTGCAACCTTAAGCTTAAATTCCTTAGCTAAAATTCCAAATACTGACAAGCAGGGGACATAAATCAGGGAAACGACAGCTCCTACATACATTTGAAGCCCGGTTAAATTCATGGATAAGAGGGGTGCAACAGACATCTCCCGGCGTATTATACCTAAAATCAGTGACATGGACGCCTCAGGGGGAAGCCCCAGCCATCCGGAAACCAATGGTTTCAGGAAGTCGCTTATTTTAACCAATGCACCTGTTTCTGCCAATAGTGCAGCAAACACAACCGCTATCATCATAGGTCCTTCTGCTTCTACTATAAACTCTTTTGCCCGCACAAAGAATTTTTTAAAATATGTCTTGCGTTCGGGTATGAGGAGATTGGGTATTTCTATCACTAATGGGTCTACTTTGCCCTTCAGTATTTTGCTGGTGAGCTTGGATATAAGCACAAATACAAATGCTCCTGTCAAAAATACCGCCAACAGTAGCAAGTAGGAATAATCTGAAAGAAGAGAGATTAATGCACCAGTTTGTGAAATACAGGGCACTGCAAAGCATATAATTGTGGTCACCATTAGTCTTTCTTTTCTGGTAGTTGCAGCCCTTGTGCCTATAATGGCGGGAACAGCACAGCCAAATCCAAGCATAAAGTTAATCAGGCTGCCGCCCTGTACGCCCAATTTGCTCATAACATTATCAAACAAGACAGCCATTCTGGGCAAAATTCCGCTGTCTTCCAGGAAGGAGAATACCAGCTGGAAGAGTATAACATAGGGCATAACCAGTGCCAGAATCCATTCAAAGCTGATTCTAAAAATTCCATACTGGCCAATGAGAATATTATTGAGTATCTCAGGCATGGCAATACTTGAAAACAGCCTTTCAAACACCGGTACAATCCCCTGATTGACCAGTGGCAGCAGAAACACAGCCCTTAGGGCTTTTCCTGCTCCAACAACCACTCCTAAGCTGGCCAGCAAGATAATAATTGAAAGCAGAATTCCAGGCCAAGGTCTTAGTAATGCATCGCCAAACTTGTCCAGCTTGCTTGGAGCTGCATTGGTATCCTTTACACATATGGAGATAATTTCCCGGGACCTCTCCCAGTAGTTTAATACAGGGGTGCCCATGGGGCAGCCGCTGCAACCAGCACAGCTGCTGCAGGCAGCAGCAAATGCTTCATCTGAGTTGTTTTTAGCCAGCACTTCTGCCAATCGATCCTTTAGTTCCTTCAAGCCCTGTTTTTTTACCGCAACTGTAGGAACAATAGGTATGCCCAGTTCCTTTTCAAGAAGCTTTACATTTATGCTTTTTCCTTGCCTTTCAGCTACATCTGAAAGGTTTAGAGCAGCAACCACAGGAATATTATACTCAAGCACTTCCAGGGCTAGCTTTATACTGCCTTCCAAATCAGCAGCATTTAACACAAATAATATAGCTTTAGGGTTACTGGCCATAAACTTAACAGCCACTTCCTCTGCTTCAGAAGTAGCTGTGAGAGAATAGGTGCCCGGAACGTCTATCAAATTATAGTTAATCCCGTTTAGAGGCAGGGTGCCCTTCATATATGAAACCGTTGTTCCTGTATAATTAGAGCTGACAACATGTATATTGGTAAAAGCAGAAAAAAACACACTCTTGCCTACATTCGGTGCGCCCATTAATAATATCTTATTTTCACTTTGTATAATTTTCTTATCTTCTGTTAATTCATGGCAGCCCAAAGATTATGCCCCCTTTACACAGATCTTTTCTGCAATATCCTTACCTATTGCTATTTTTCGTGTGGACAAGGAAACTGAAACAGGACCACCAAATCTATAGGTGTTTTCCTTTTTTATTTTGGCACCTTCAAATATGCCTATACTGGAAAGAAGCTTTATATCCGGTGTTTCTGTAACAATGTATTCTTTGCCATTCTCAACATTATATAGATTATAATTCATGCTATTGCTCCTTGTTACTGCCTATATTTATTAATAAACGTCTAAATAGATGCTTTATAACGTATTTTTAGGAAGTTAGTCTCGACTAACTGAGTTCAGTATAGCATGAAGAATTTACCTAGTCAATAATTTTGAAAAAAATTTGTTTTGCTAACTATCATGTAGTTTAAGTATATTTTTCGATATAAACATGAATTTCTTATGAACTATTACAATTAAATATTGCATTATAAGAAAATTATCAGGAAAATTTGTAATTATAACAAATCAAAAATCGGAAATTATGATATACTGAACTCGTGTTGATCATTGGTAAAAGGAGTTTTAAGATTGAAGATTTACGAGTCAGCTGAAAACTATCTTGAGACAATATTGATATTAAAAAAGAGAAACCAAACAGTTCGTTCCATTGATATAGTAAATGAACTTGAATATACAAAGCCCAGCGTTAGTGTAGCGATGAAGAATTTACGTGAAAAGGGATTTGTTGTAATGGATGACGATGGGTCTATCCATCTTACGGACAAAGGGTTGGAGATTGCTGAAACTATGTATGAGAGGCATAAATTCCTGTCCGATTGGCTCGCGGCACTTGGAGTGGATGAGAAAACGGCTAGTGACGATGCCTGCCGGATAGAGCATGTTATTAGTGCCGAAACTTTTGAAGCAATCAAAAAATATGTAAAAAATCAAAAGTAGTATGAAAAATTGTGACAAAATTGTATAGTTGTTTAATAGATTCTAATAAGGTCTTTGTCCAGGTAGGGGTAGAGCTGGTGATGCGACACCAGCTCATACCATTAAATCTTTATAAACTACTTGAGTCGATTATAAATTTCACGAGCCAGGAAGAATCCGGCAGCGCTGCCAGCTGCCCAAAGCATTTTTTTGCCCAGGCTGCCTTTTTTAGCGGCTGGCATTCCTAGTTCCTGTGAGAATTCCGTCATCATTTTTTTAAAGGGTCTGAGGTTTTTTTTCAAGATGCACTCACTCCTTTTGGTTTGATAGTGTTAGTATTCCAAACAAATTGAGTTTCTAGCCTAAAAGATAGACAGGCTTTGTTGTTTTTGTTATCATTAAGTACGATTAAATTGAAAAGGAGTAAATTTATGTCTGAAAAGAAAGTATTAGCAACAGTTGAAGGCAGGGAGATCACAGATGATCATGTTGATAGACTGCTGGCTGGCCTTGGACCGCAAAGAGCTGCCCAATTCAATACACCGGATGGAAGAAAAACATTATTAAATGAAGTTATCACCCAAGAATTAATTTATGTAGATGCTCAGCAAAAAAAGCTGGATGAGGAAGAAGAATTTAAGGCTGAATTGGAAATCATGAGCAGAGAACTTCTGAAGCAATATGGATTGAGAAAGCTATTGGAAGACGTAGAAGTATCTGATGAAGAGGCTTTTGAGTACTATAAGGCTCATCGGAACGAATTCAAGTCACAGGAATCAGTTAAAGCTAAACATATTTTGGTAGACCAACCTCAGAAGGCGGAACAAATATATTGGGATTTGAAAAAGGGTTTGTTTTTCGAAGAAGCTGCTAAAAAATACTCCTCCTGCCCTTCTGCATCTGTTGGTGGAGATTTGGGTTATTTCACCCGAGGCCAAATGGTGCCTGAATTTGAAAAAGCTGCCTTCGATTTGGAAATAAATGAGATTAGCAGACCGGTTCAGACTCAATTTGGTTATCACATTATAAAGCTGGTAGACCGGAAGAAAGCTGGAATTAAAGATTTTGATGAAGTAGAAGCAGATATTAAAAATATTCTGATTGGCAGTAAGCAGAATAAGAAGTATGTGGAAGAAAGTAAACGCTTGCGGGAAACTTATTCTGTTACACTGCATAAGTAGATAATAGTCTTAATATGATCACGTTAAAACAGGTTGCTAAACTGGCAGCCTGTTTTTTCATTATTTTTACAAAAAAAATATAAATTGATAATGACAATTAATTATGATACTTTAAAGAAGACGTTACAAGGAAGGGGAGATGTTTATGATATCAGGTCTCACAGTTGTATTTTCTGTAGTTACCTTACTACTGTCATTAGTCTTTCCGATTTTATTGGCAATTTGGTTTTGCAGAAAATATAAAGCACCAGCAACAACGGTTTTGCTGGGGGCATTGACATTTCTGGTATCTCAATTGGTATTACGTATTCCACTGCTACAGATATTACAACCATACTATTCCGGATGGAACTTAGCATTATACGGCTTTTTCCTGGCATTTACCGCAGCCTTATTCGAAGAAGGCGGCCGGGTTCTTGTATGCAAACTGTTTTTAAAGAAGAAAAAAACCTGGAATAATGCAATTGCATTGGGAATAGGCCATGGCGGGTTTGAAGCCATCTCCTTAGTTGGACTTACCTATATTGGTAACCTGATATTGATAGTCATGATAAACCTTGGAATATTGAACCCAGCTAGTGATCCAACTGGATCCTTGTCCCAGGCAGTTAGCCTTTTTACTGATACGCCTTCCATAATGTTTTTATTGGCAGGGGTTGAAAGGGTGCTGGCTGTTATTCTGCATATAGGTTTTTCATTATTGGTGGTTTATGGTTTGAGGTCCAAGGATAATAGATATATCCTTTATGCATTTTTGGCTCACTTTTTAGTCAATTTTCCCGTGATATTTTTACAAAACAAAGCCGGTGGTATATATATAGCGATTACATATATTTATATTGCTATTTTGGCAATTGCTTCTCTATATTGGATTATTAAAATATCCCCACGTCTATTTAAGAAGTTGTAATTAAATTGATTAAGTAAATAACATTATCAAGACAGAATAAAAACAGATGAGGTTTGAAATTAGCAATGAATAACAATGAATTTGGTACGGAACAAGTTAAAAAAAATAAAAAGACAACCAACAGCCAAAAGAATATTCGCTATATAGTTAATATAGTGGTAGTTATTGCCTTGGTAATATTATTTTATATTGGTACCCGTCCTCCCCGTGTAGAGGTAGGAGACACATATGTAAAAATTTCAGGTATGTACGGAGTGGAACTGCGAACCGTTGATATTCATAGTTTGGAAATGCGAGATACTTTACCTGAAATTCAAGCTAGAATTAATGGAATGGATCTATTCGGTTTTGCCAGAAGAGGTATATATCAGCTGGAGGGATTAGGCCGTACCCGGCTTCTTTCATTTTCCTATGGCGGGCCCTTTATTTATATGTATACCAGTAATGAATGGATAATTATTAACTTTAAAAACCCTGAGGATACTGAGAATCTATATCACAAATTGGAACAGATATTAAACATTAATTGAAAGTTAATTATGTAGAGCGAAAGGAAGGGGCAAGTGCGTGATTGAACTGAATAATGTAAACAAAAGCTATGGAGGCGCTGTAAAGGCGGTGGATAACTTAAGCCTGGTAATTCCAGACGGAGAGATCTTCGGCTTTCTTGGACCAAATGGTGCAGGTAAAACTACAACAATAAAGTTGATAGCTGGCATACTCAATGCCGACAGCGGGTCAATCCTGGTAAACGGTAAAGATATCGAAAGAGAGGCTCTGGAAGCCAAAAAGCAAATAGGATTTGTACCGGATAACCCCAATATGTTTCTTCGTCTGAAGGGGATTGAATATCTGAATTTTATGGCAGATATGTATGATGTATCTACTGAGGAGCGAAAAGAACGAATTGAAAGTCTGAGCAGACATTTTGGTATGGCAGATGTTTTGAATGATCGTATTCAGAGTTATTCCCATGGTATGCGCCAAAAAATTATTATAATAGGTGTACTTTTGCATAATCCTTCCGTTTGGGTGCTGGATGAGCCTATGACCGGCTTAGATCCTCGTTCTTCCTTTCTTCTAAAGGAAATGATGAGGGAGCATGCTGATAATGGGAATACTGTATTTTTTTCCACCCATGTTCTGGATGTAGCGGAGAAAGTCTGCGATAGAGTTGCAATTATTAATAAGGGCCAGCTTCTCTTTTGCGGTACTATGGAGGAGATGAAGGAACACTTTAAAAAGAACACATCTCTTGAGAATATGTTTTTGGAGTTGACGGAAAGTGAAGAATAAAACACTATTGCTGGCCAGGACATTAATCAAAAATGGTGAAGGGCTGGGTATCAGGAATAGCAGTACCTTTGCTAAGGTTATGATCATTCTTGTTTTTGCGATTTTAATTCCCTTTTTTATGTTCGGTATTGGTTTTCTAACTGCGTCTCTTTTGGGTGTATTAAAACAGATCGGACAGGAAGGTGTGGTTCTAAGCTGGGGAATAGCCATTAACTCGGCTATTATATTCGTGTTTGGTATATTTTATGTAATCAGCACCTTTTACTTTTCTTCAGATGTGGAAGTGCTATTGCCCCTACCTTTAAAGCCCAGTCAGATTATGGGTGCAAAGTTTTTGGTTGTAACCATTTATGAGTATCTAACAACTGCTGTATTTTTTCTGCCTATTTGGATTACCTACGGTATCTTTATGGGCTGTGGTCCATTATTCTATTTATATGGCTTGATAGTATATTTGCTTATGCCGGTAACTCCACTGGCTGCGGCATCAGTTATTATAATGATTATCATGCGTTTCACCAATTTATCTAAGTATAAGGATACCGTTAAGATATTAGGTGGAATGATCGGTGTCTTTATTGGAGTTGGTACCAACATTGTTATGCAAAATGTGATGGGTACCATGTCCCAGGAGCAGATGATGGACTTAATCCAAAGAGGAGATAATTCCCTTGTCATTCTTACGTCTGGCATATTTCCTACAGCACGCTGGGGTGCGCAGGCCATGATTCGTTATGGCGAACCTTCAGGCCTGTTCAGTATTTTGCTCTATGCAGGTTTTTCCGTTATCATTTATTTGCTAATACTTTGGCTGGGACAGCTGTTATACCTGCGGGGAGTAATGGGGCTGTCTGAGACCGGCTCAACCAGAAATAAATCAAACAGATTAGAGCTGGAAAAAGAAGCTGTCAAGGGCTCGGTTATCGGAACCTATGCTTTAATTGAGCTTAAGTTACTGTTTAGAACCCCGATCTATTTTATCAATTGTGTGATGATTAATTTTCTTTGGCCTGTTTTTATAGTATTGCCTCTAATATTTCAACCTGCTGAGGTAAATATTATACATGAGCTAGGCAATATATTGAACAAACCTGGAACAGAAGGAATGATCCTGGCAGGCTCCTTCGCCGCTGCATTATTTCTCAGCGCTACCAATGGCACCACTTCTACATCCATCTCTCGTGAAGGACAGCAATTGTTCGTTAAGAAATATCTGCCGATTAATTACAAACAGCAATTGACTGCTAAGATCTTACCCGGGTTTATTCTGGGATATGTCTCAGTATTGATAATGGTTTTGTTTGCCATCTTTATGTTTAAACTGCCTTTATGGTTGGGGCTGCTCATCCTGGCAGTTGGATGGCTCCCTGTATTGTTTACATGTTTTACCGGGTTGTTAATTGATATTTATAATCCTAAGCTGGATTGGGACAGTGAGCAAAAAGCAGTAAAGCAGAATATAAACGTATTGTATAATATGCTGGCAGGTGTAATTCCTGGATTATTGACAATAGTCACTTTCTCCTTTTCTTCCAGTCTGCTTATTACCTTTGTTATTCTGACAGGTGTTTATGGCCTGCTTTGCTATATCATTGGCAAGCTATTATATACAAAAGGAGTTAAACGTTTCATTCAACTGGAAGCGTGAAAACTAAGAAGAACTGTCAAAAAAAGATCACTTCTGATACTCAGAAGTGATCTTTTTTGGGTTTGTTATGATATTACGAATATTTAAGCTTATACCAGCATAGATCTTATGAACCACAGTTCTTTGCTGTAACCGGCAACATGGTCTTCAAATTCTGCAACTACTTCAAAGTCGCCATCTTGGTCTGCTTGGTTGCGGATCTCAGTTGCTAATGTTTTCATATCGTTTAAATAGCCTTCCAGAATTTGAATAGCCTCCTTACAAGAAAACTTATCTCCATCCAACTCTTTAATGGATGCATTTTGTAAGTACTCTGCCAATTTTGTTAAGGGTTTTTCACCTTTCATCTTCAGTATTTCAGCTACAGCATCAAATTTTTCAAAGAAATCATCGTATAATTTTTCTGTGTACTCATGTACTTCTACAAATTGAGCTCCAACAACATTCCAGTGGAGATTATGTAGATTTGCATTTAGTACAGCCAGATTAGATAAATATTCATTTAATTTTGTGTAATCTTTCATGTTTGTCCTCCAGTTCCTTTGTTAGTGGTTTATCTGTAATATTAATACCCCGAAAAGAGATTTATAAACAACTTTATCCCCTTTTATGTGGAAGTTAACTGTGCTAAGATAGAGAAAATTATACCAAAGAGGTAGTAAAGATGAAGATCAAGGTAATCGGTCTGGTAATAGCTTTTTTAGTTGTAATATCCTTGGCAGCTTGCAGCAAGCCAGGGCCCAATCGAATAGAAGATAGCATGTTTGCATTTGATACATATATGACCTTTGCCGTATCAAAAGGGCAGCTTTCCAGAAAAGGGCTGGATGCAGCCATGGATCGTATAAATGAAATTGAAAAGCGAATGAGTGCCACTCTGCCAGATAGCGACATCTCCAAAATAAATGAAAATGCAGGTGTACAACCGGTAAAAGTGCATGCGGACACCTTTTATGTGGTAAAGAAGGCAGTGGAGTATGCGGAGATGTCAAAGGGCAGCTTCGACATCTCCACATTGCCTATCAGCAGGTTATGGGATTTATCCGGAGATAACCCCCGAATTCCTACAGAAGAGGAAATTAATCAAGCCCTAACCCTGGTGAATTATAAAAAAATAATTCTGGATGAAGAAAAGCAAACAGTATTTTTAGAAACTGAAGATATGGCCATTGACCTCGGCGGCATTGCTAAGGGTTATGCAGGGGATGAGGTGGTCCGAATTCTAAAGGAGCATAATGTTGAACGCGCTTTGATCAATCTTGGTGGAAACATTATGGTGATAAACGGCAAAGAGGACGGATCTCCATGGAAAATAGGCATTCAAAACCCCAGGGTAAAGGAAAGTTCTGGTGATATCAGGCATATTGCAATTGTGCAAGCCCGGGATTGTGCGGTCATCACATCGGGGGATTACGAACGCTACAATGTGGAGGTTTATGAACAAACCGGCCAGCGCTACCATCATATTTTTGATCCAAAAACAGGCTATCCGGCTAAGAATGGAGTAATAAGTGTAACTATTGTAACAGAAAGTGGTATTGATGCAGATGCCTTAAGTACTTCGCTTTTTGTATTGGGAGTGGAGGATGGTTTGGAATTGGCTAACAGTCTTGAAGGAATACATACTATGATTATAACAGAAAATAAGGAAATCTACTTCAGCGACGGTTTTAGAAATTTGGTAAGTGATATTCATTCAGATTACCGAGTAGTGGAAAATTAATCTACTTTATTTGCTTTCATAAGATTTCGGTTAGCCGGCATACTATTGTTAATGAAATTGTTATATTACGACAATCAAAGGGTAAAAAATACAAAAATAGCTGAAACAATATTATGCTATGCTAATTCCAAGATAATAATGGCAGCATTAGGATACTGGGTAATACACAGAAGAAACTATCCAGTAGCTGAAGCTGCAAAACTTAAGGAGTGAAATCTTATGAAACTACGTTTACCATATGTAATAATATCACTTGTAATATTGGCACTAGTTATTTCAGGCTGTGCAGGCAACAACCAGCCACAGCCCGGGGAAACCCCTGGTCCTACCCAGCCCCAGCAGCCAGCGGACACACCACAACCTACGCCGGAGCCTACAGAAACCACAGATGATACTCAGAATACCCAAACCGAAGCACCAGATGATAAATCGGAAGTGTCTGCTGAGTTAAGGGCTTTACTACCGAAACGGGAAGATTATGAGTGGGTATACAATGGTTTTGCTGAATATGGACACGAGCTTGAATTAGAAGAAATAGAACATAAGAATGGCAAAGTAGTATATGAAACTGAAGGCGAAGTATTTGATATGTCAGACGGCGAGTCGGATGATGACTTTTCCCTTTCTGTAGATTTTATCGTCACCACGGATTCTCTTATACAGGAGAAAAAAGGTAAAAAAATGATGGATTTGTTTGACAGCATGGTTTTAATACAATTACCACTTGAAGAAGGGCAAACCTGGACCCAAACTGTAAAAGGAGAGGGCGGAAAGGAAATCCAGCTGGAATGCACTATAGAAAAGGTAGAGGATAAAGATGGTGCTAAGGCATATACAGTTTTTTATCAGGATAAAGATAGCCCCTATTATGAAAAAAGAGTAATAAAAGAGGGTATTGGTGTAATAGAGTTTACCCGGTTGTATATTCAGGAAGAGGGAGAAGACGAAAACTTTGAGATTTCCTATTGGCTGTATGAGGAAGCCTCTGGTTATAACGACTGATAATTTTCTTATTTTTGCTTGGTTTTCCTGTTATTGCAATTAAGTTAATTCAATAGTATTATTAGTTAAAACAGTATGTTTGAAAAGAATTAATAATCAAAAAGGGAGCTTTTGCAATGAGCAGGAAAAAAGTATTGGTAAGTCACCCCCTGGATAAGGAAGGGCTTAAGGACTTAACAGCCCAATTTGATGTAAATATACTTCAAAGATCTGATAAATCTAAGAAAAAGCTATTGGAGCTTGTTAGAGAGTGTCATGGAATATTAACAGCCGGAATGACTGTGGATGAAGAAGTTATGGATGCCGCCACTGAATTGAAGATTATAAGTGTTTGCGGTGCAGGCTATGACAATGTAGATGTAAAAGCAGCATCAGACAGAGGAATCGTGGTAACCAATATACCTGATACAGTTACTGATGCCACTGCAGAAATTACATTTGGGCTTATGCTGAGTGTAATGCGTCGTATAACTGAATGTGATCGCAGGCTTAGAACAGACAACTACCGTTGGGGTACTGTGGCTGATTTGGGCAGATGTTTGTATGGGAAAGAACTGGGTATTATAGGCATGGGCCGAATTGGTAAAGCTGTTGCTAAACGAGCTGCTGCCTTTGGTATGAAAATTTCATATTATACCCGTAAGCGGCTGGATCCAATTATCGAAATGGAGTTGAATGCCTCCTACAAGAGGATGGATGAGCTAATTAGAACTGCAGATGTTATCAGCATTCATACACCACTTACCAGTGAAACCAGGCATCTAATCGGATATAGGGAGTTATCCATGATGAAGGCGGAGGCATATCTAATTAACACTTCAAGAGGGGCAGTGATTGATGAGCAGGCTCTAATAGAATCCCTGAAGGAAGGTAAGTTGGCAGGGGCAGGCCTGGATGTTTTTGAAAATGAACCAAAAATTCCGCTGCCCTTGCTGGAAATGAATAACGTAGTTGTTACACCACATATAGGTGTAGCTACAATTGAAAACTGGCATACTATGACCAAAGAAGCAGCGCGGAATATTATTGATTTTTTCAATGGCCGTCAGCTCTTTCATGTAATCAATCCTGAGGTATATCAAAAATGAAAACACTAGCCAGAAGGGAAATTTTTCAAGGGAAGATTATCAAGGTAGTAATAGATGATGTGGAGCTGGCCAATGGAAATCAAACTACAAGGGAAGTAGTATACCACAGAGAGGCTGTGGCTGTGGTAGCTGTTAATGAAAATAATGAAATCTTGATGGTAACACAATATCGCTATCCGATCAGAAGGGATATGTTAGAATTACCCGCTGGTCTGGTAGACGAGGGAGAGAATCCTCTGACTGCCGCTAAACGTGAGCTATTGGAAGAAACCGGGTATAAGGCTGCTAAGTGGGAACAATTGACCAGTATTTATACCTCACCTGGTTCTCATAATGAAAAAATATATATCTATTCAGCATCAGAATTGAGCAAGGTTTCTGATCAAAACCTGGATGAAGACGAAATTTTGTATTGTTCCAAAGTTCCCTTTAATAAAGTAATGGATATGGCTCTGAAAGGCGGGATAAAGGATGCAAAATCTATCATAGGTATTTTTTTATACCACATCCATAATTAGTGACCCTTTTTCAGCTTCCTATGAATTCTATTTGATGAATCTAAATATTTTTGGCAAAGTACGGTAGATTTCATAGTATGAAGTATAGGAAAGGGGTGAATTGACTTGGACAGAATCATCAACATTAATGAATTATTAAGTATGTTGGCAAAATATAACCATAGGGAGCTGCACCTTCACCATACCTGGCGGCCCGATCATGAGACCTATTTCAAGAAACCGGACCCCCTGTACTGGCAGGAGGCTATGAGACGTTATCATAAAGATACCAATGGCTGGAGTGATATAGGTCAGCATGTAACATTATTGCCAGACGGCAGATTTGTTACCGGAAGGGACTTTGGGCGCAATCCCGCAAGCATAAAGGGCCACAACTCCAATGCATTTGCTGTAGAAATGATTGGGGATTTTGATGTCGGGAAGGATCCTTTCGATGGACCTCAAAAGGATTCTGCTATTCAATTGGCCAGGTGGTTTGACAAGCGTGGGAAAAATATTCGCTTCCACAGAGAAACTGCCGCAAAAACCTGTCCGGGCAGCAGTATAAATAAGTATGATTTCATGAATGAAGTAAGAGGCGGGACGGACAGCTATGCCCAGCCTACATTGAGAAGAGGCAGCAAGGGAGAAGCAGTCAAGGTCCTGCAGGATAGACTTAACAAACTTGGTTATAATGCAGGTGAATTGGATGGAAGCTTTGGTCCCCAGACCGAAGCTGCAGTTAAAGCTTTTCAAAGAGATCACAAACTGGAGCAAGACGGAAGAGTAGGGCCATTAACCAGAGCAGCTTTGGAAAAAGCCGTAGAACGCTTGAAACAGGATACAGGCTCTATTATCAGTCGATTAAATGAACTGGAGAATCAAACCAAGCAAATACTCAAGGAGATTCAAGATATAAAAAGTTCTCTACCCAAATAAATACTCATGGCATATTTAATAAAGGCCTTCCAGTTATACACTGGGGGGTCTGTTTATACATTGGGCTAAATCAGCAGTTGACAAAGCTTTGTAATGGCGGTAAAATTAAATTTGTTCTTGTGGGCACCCGTAGCTCAGTAGGATAGAGCGTCGGTTTCCTAAACCGCAGGTCGGGGGTTCGAATCCCTCCGGGTGTGCCAGTAATGCCAAGGCTTTTGGAGCTCTTGGCATTTGTTTTTATAATGACATATCGATGAAAAAATAATAAAAAAGTTGGGAAATTATTCGGAAATACAGGAATATTCAAAATAATATAGAATATAAGTATAATTATAGATAAAAAAATAGATAAGCGGACAGTTGCACTTTAACAATCTCCTATTGCTTAAAAGGGAGGGTCTGTGATTATGTGTGAATGCCAAACTTGTGAATCTGCCCTCATAGATATATGTACTAAATTTCTAGTACACCTTAATTATATGAAGCAAAAAGGGTTAATTAGTCAAGCGGAGTATGATATTCATAGTAAGATGAAAGAAAAGTTCTTAAGCGAAGTAACAAAGGCTAGGTTGTGCTAACCAGCCTTTTTCTTATTTTGGACAGGAGGTGATAGATTGAAATTATTTGGCTTGATAGCCATTGCAGTTGTGGCGGAAAGCATCTGGGAGACTATCAAAATGATAAGAAACAACGGGCAGCTTAATTGGGACAGAATAGGTGCATTAATAATAGGCCTTCTTATAGCAATAGGAACAGGTGCTGACCTGTTTCAGTTGATGGAGATTCCCTTTCGCTTTCCATACATAGGAACCATTTTAACCGGTTTGTTGATATCCAGAGGTGCTAACTTTATGCACGACCTATTTATGGCATTGAAGATTGGCAATGAAATTAAATCAGCACAAAAGGCAAAAATCGACGGCAGAGAGTAACTGCCGTTATTTTAATATATTCACATTAATTACCTTCTATTCAAATATCACTGTACCCTGTTCTCGTGATACATGTTATACTTATTATAATTATCCTCATAATATAATAGTCAAAAATCATCCTGTTTATATATAACAATTTATTTTATTTGAATAGGAGGAAAAGCATGATCTTCAAGAGCGATATTGAAATTGCCCAAAGTGTACAGATGAAACCCATAAGGGATATAGCTTCATCTTTGGAGATTCCGGAAGAGGACATCGAACTTTATGGAAACACCAAATGCAAGGTGAACTACAATATTTTACATAGGCTTCAGGACAAGCCCGATGGTAAGCTGATTCTGGTGACTGCCATCAACCCCACACCAGCAGGAGAAGGGAAAACCACTACTACGGTAGGCCTTGGAGATGCACTCCGAAAGCTGGGAAAAAAGGCTGTTATTGCTCTTCGTGAGCCCTCTCTCGGGCCTGTATTTGGTATTAAAGGCGGTGCAGCCGGGGGTGGATATGCTCAGGTAGTGCCCATGGAGGATATAAACTTACATTTTACCGGAGATCTGCATGCTATTGGAGCTGCTAATAACCTACTGGCTGCCATGCTCGACAATCATATTTACCAGGGCAATCAGTTGGGACTGGATGTAAGGAAAATTACCTGGAAACGTTGTATGGACATGAATGACCGGCAGCTGCGATTTATGGTTAACGGTTTAAATGGGAGAACCAACGGTGTACCCAGGGAGGATGGCTTTGATATTACCGTCGCTTCTGAAATAATGGCCATTTTATGCTTAGCCAAGGATATGGGAGACTTAAAGGAAAGACTTCGTAGAATAATAGTTGGCTATACAAGAGATGATCAACCGGTAACAGCGGGGCAGCTGAAAGCAGAAGGAGCTATGGCGGTATTATTGAAGGACGCTTTGAAACCCAATCTTGTGCAGACTTTGGAGCATACTCCTGCATTTGTACACGGAGGACCGTTTGCTAATATTGCTCATGGATGCAACAGCTTGATGGCTACCAGAATGGCTATGAAGTTGGGGGATTATGCCATTACCGAGGCAGGATTCGGTGCTGATCTGGGTGCAGAGAAGTTTTTGGATATTAAGTGTCGAATTGGTGGTATGAGCCCTTCTGCAGTGGTTATAGTAGCAACAGTTCGTGCATTAAAATATAATGGTGGTGTATCCCGGGATGCCCTGGACAAGGAAGATCTGACTGCTTTGGAAAAAGGCATTCCTAACCTATTGAAACATATAGAGAATATTACTGTTAAGTTTGGATTGCCTGCTGTAGTAGCCATTAATCGATTCCCCACTGATACTAAGGCGGAGCTGCAGATGGTAAAAGAGAAATGTCAAGAGCTTGGCGTTCGAGTAGCTTTATCTGAAGTATGGGCAAAGGGCGGCGAAGGAGGCTTACAGCTAGCTAAAGAAGTAATTAAGGCAACAGAAGGGGATAAATCGAAAAACTTTGGATTTATTTATCAGGACCATCTACCCCTTAAGGAAAAAATTGAAGCCGTTGCCAGGGGAATATATGGTGCAGATGGTGTAGACTTTGCACCTGCAGCTTTGAAAGAATTAAACAGACTGGAATCCTTTGGTTTGGGGAATCTGCCTGTTTGTATGGCAAAGACCCAGTATTCTCTTTCCGATGACCCTAAGAAGCTGGGCAGACCAACCGGATTCCGGATTACAGTACGAAATGTAAGAGCTTCCGCAGGGGCTGGTTTTATAGTGGCACTAACAGGGGATATAATGACTATGCCAGGCCTGCCCAAACAGCCTGCAGCTGAAAAAATAGATGTAGATACGGCAGGTGTAATCACGGGGCTGTTTTAATACTTGTGCCTTTGGATGTGATTGTTTTGCTTGTTAAGGATATGGATTTTATAAAAGATGCTCTTCCATTTTGGACTGAACTGGATGCAAAACAGAAAACATTTATGGAAGAGAAGCTAGTTGAGAGATGTTACCGCGAAGGGCAGTTAATTCACGATGGTGAGGACTGCACTGGTCTGTTGCTGGTAAAAAACGGACAATTACGTATTTTTGTTCTGTCAGAATCCGGTAAGGAAATCACCCTGTTCCGCTTATTTGAGCATGATGTCTGCATCCTGTCTTCTTCTTGTATAATGAGAAATATTACCTTCGATATTCAGGTGGAAGCAGAGAAAAACAGTGAAATCCTTATTATGCCTGCAGCTGTATTCAAACACCTGTGTGATGCCAACCCTGCAGTAAAGGCCTTTGAAGCTGAAATTGTTTCAGCACGTCTGTCTGATGTAATGTGGGTTGTTGAACAAGTAGTGTTTATGAGTATGGATAAGAGACTGGCAAATTTTCTTTTGGAACAGTCAGCTATTGAGGAAAGTGATGAATTGTTCATTACCCATGATACCATCGCTCGTGATTTGGGAACAGCCCGAGAAGTGATTTCCCGCATGCTGAAATATTTCGAGAACGAAGGTTTAGTGGTCCTTAGCCGTGGAAAGGTAACTTTGCTTGACAGGAAAAAGCTGATGGAGTGTGCAAATTAACTGTATATGTATAACTTCTCTTGAATAAAACATGCTGGGTTATAAACCCAGCATGTTTTTCATGTCATTTTTACTTCTGGCGCCAATTTCGATTGCGGTAACTTTTCCGTCCTTAACAACAGCAAGGGTGGGTATGCTGCTAACTCGAAAGGCGGATGCCAATTCTGATTGTTCATCCACGTTAACCTTGCCCACTTTTGCCTTACCTTTAACCTCTTCACTTAATTGATCTACTAATGGACCAACCATTCTACAGGGTCCGCACCAAGGTGCCCAGAAATCCAGAAGAACAGGTAAGTCTGACTCCATTACTTCTTTATTGAAATTCTCCTTAGTTATTTTTAATGCTGCCATTTTATTCTCTCCTTTTATAATTCACAGATTCTCCAAGTCTATCTATATTGCTGTTTCTACTTTAATTAATTCTATTTTACAAGCTTTATTAAATCAATTCACAGCCTTTTTATTACTGCTGCCTGGTTCGATATATTCAGCCTTTACCAGCTTGGCAGGTAATACATAAGCTATAGCTGTAAGAATCAGACCCATTAACAGCAGGCCGCTAAAGCCCAGGCCAATTATTGATGGGAATTTATC